>Ga0247741_1000027_pt1 | contig 143302 bp, 131 predicted proteins | sample UWRJL213509R2_FD_180945 | JGI IMG/M metagenome (GOLD analysis project Ga0247741, IMG submission 180945) | Plant litter microbial communities from Arlington Agricultural Research Station in Wisconsin, United States - UWRJ-L213-509R-2 | ecosystem: Environmental > Terrestrial > Plant litter >...
TTACTCTTTACTCTTTACTCTTTACTCTTTACTCTTTACTCTTTACTCTTTACTCTTTACTCTTTACTCTTTACTCTTTACTCTTTACTCTTTACTCTTTACTCTTTACTCTTTACTCTTTACTCTTTACTCTTCGCTCTTCAACTGCAAAGCCCGCTGCAAAAAACTCTGATGCATTATTTTGTTCTCAGCTTCATTAATAGCCTGAAGTAAATTATTCTGATTGTCTGCGATGTCACTCAAAATCGTTGTCATAACTGTCCAAACCGGTTTCATTTTTTCGATAAGCTCCTGCCCTTTTGGGGTTAATTGAAGTAATCTTTTGCGTTCGTCGATTTTGTCTTTTTTAGATTTAATCAGTTTTTGCTTTTCCAATTCTTTCAATAAACTTATGGTTGAAGGATGTGTGTAACCAATTTCGTTGGCGATTTCAACAACGCTCAAAACTTCTTTATGATATAATGTATAAATTACAGGAAACCATTTGGGTTCAAAGTCAATTCCGTATTCTTTATAAAGCAAGGCGCCATCTTTGCGCAACTGCTCGCTCAAACGCTGTAACCGTGTGGAAAGGGCTAAAATTCCTGATTCATCTATAATATTCATTCTTCTTATTTTAAAGGTAAATAACGGAAAACGTGGTCCGGCTTCATTAACGGAAATTTCGCCGGAAGCGCTTCTTTTTCAATAGCAACAAAATGATTTCGTTCGTAAAAACGCAAAGCAGCTTCTAATTTCGAAATGGTTCCCAAATATATAGCATCAATTCCGTTTTCTTTACAATAATTGATCAAAGTATCTAATAATTTTTGGGCAATCGAGAATTCTTTTCCGCGAAATTCTTTTTTTACAAACATTTTTCTGATCGCCGCTTCTTTTTCATCAAATTTAATTAAAGCAATGGTGCCCACCAATTCATCATTTACGAAAGCGCCCCAAAATCCTCCGCCTCCGCCATAATAAAAATCTTTAATATCTAATAAATCCGGCTGGTCTTCTATTGTAATAGGAACATTAAACTCTTTCTGCTGAATGCTTAATATTAAATCTATAGCAGCTTCTGAATAATCATTTTCGATTGGAATAATTAACGGTTTCATATTTTATTGTTTTTTATAATACAAAACTACGTAGTTAACTACATAAAAGCAAATTTATCTTAAAAAAATTAGAAGTTAAATGTGAGAGGTTAGAAGTTTTTGGAGAATATAATTCGATTCTCTTTGTACTTCTAACATCTAACTTTTCACATCTAACGTTTAACTCCTAACCTTTTATCTTCAAAGTTTCAATTAATTCATCTTTCAAAGTAATATGATAGTTCAGCTCAATAGGGTCACCAAAAGAACCGGAACCCTTTACTTTTAAAATGCTTTCCTTGTTGGTTTCTGAATATGAAATCGCTTCCAGTTGCGTTTTATATTTTGTATTGGTTTCTTCGTTCCATTTTTTAATGGCTTCTCTGCCCCCATGCTTTTCGCCTTCATCAAAAACGATGGCATTGGCGTTAAAACAATTGGCAAAAGCAGCTGAATTAAATTCATTTTGTGCTTCAATTAAATTGGACAAACTATTAGGTAAGTTCATAATTCTCTTTTTTTAAGATTTGTAATTAAATTTAAACTGTGGGAATCGTTCCGCCGTCAATAACATATTCTGTTCCTGTCAGATACCCAGCTCTTGGTGAAACTAAAAAGCCCACAAATTCAGCTACTTCTTCCGGTTGTGCAGGTCTTCCAAAGGGAATTCCACCCAAAGAATCCATCACACTTTTTGTGGCTTCTTCGATAGTACTACTAGCACTTTCTGCAATTCGTTCCATCATTCTGGTAGAAGATGTGGTCATGATCCAGCCCGGAGAAACGGTTAAAACACGAACGCCTTTTGAAGAAACTTCTTTAGACAAACCTTTACTGTAATTGATTAATCCTGCTTTTGCTGCGGCATACGGCAAAGTCGAATCATATAAAGGCAGCGTACCCTGAATCGATGCAATGTGAATGATTACACCCGATTTTTGCGCTAACATGGCAGGCAAAAAACCTCTGTCTAAACGAACGGGAGCCATTAAATTTGCCTGAATGGTGTTTTCCCAATCTGCATCATTCAAAACAGAAAACCCTCCGCCCGGAGTTTCAGAACCGCCAAGATTGTTGATCAAAATATCAATCTTTTTATGCGTTTTTAAAACCTCGTCAATTACTTTTTGTGTTCCTTCTGCTTTGCTTAAATCGGCAGGAATGAAATAGAGATTTTTGTTCTCGTTTTCGTTTTCCTGTTTGTTTCTCGCCGTTATAATCACGATTGCGCCGGCTTTTAATAATCTTTCGGCAATGGCTTTTCCTGCGCCTTTTGTTCCGCCGGTTACTACGGCAATTTTGCCTGATAATTCGTTGTTGAAATTAAATGTATTGTTCATATCGTATTTGTTTTTTACAAAATTCTAACATATAGGCGATTGATACAAGTACGGTAAATCGAATTGCATAGTGATAATTTTTTCCCTATTGTGTTCTTTAGAATATTAGATTAAATTTGTTCTATGCAGCCAAGAAAAATTCCATTAAATCTCAATTGCGGACTCGATCTCATTGCCGAAGTACTTTACGGCAAATGGAAAATACGTTTGTTATGGTTTATTAATGAAGGACATAAAAGACCAAGCGAACTTCAACGCAAAATTCCTGATGCTTCAAGACGCGTGCTTCATATTCAATTAAATGAATTGGAAAAACACGAGTTAATTTCAAAAATTATTTATCCTGTAGTTCCGCCAAAAGTCGAATATAGCCTGACAGAATTTGGAAAAACATTAATTCCGGTAATCAGCGCTTTGGGAAATTGGGGTGATCAAAATGATGAAAGATTGCGATTTGTTATTACAAAAAAGGAATAGATTATAGCTTTTTGAGATATATTATTCAAAATAGAAAAATCCCGTAATTATCATTTTTATATTTTTGGAAGAAAAATGTAAACAATTGTATTTGTGATTGATAACTCGGTAATTTATTATAAGAAATTAAGCAGAATAGCCCTTTTTAAAAGTTAAAATACAACTTGCAACCTTTTTTTATTAGGCAAGACCTTTGTTTTTCACTACTTTTGCAACCCTTTTTTCAAATTTATAATACAGCAATGGCTTATTCAAATACAGATTTACTGCGTTTTTTAGATGCACAAAATAAACTTTACCTAACTGCTTTTTCAGAAATTGAAAAAGGCAAAAAAGAAACCCATTGGATGTGGTTTATTTTTCCGCAGATAAAAGGATTGGGTACAAGCGACACTTCTATTTTTTACGCTCTTGCTGATATTAAAGAAGCTGCTGAATTTTTAGAACATCCTATTTTAGGGAAACATCTTGTCAAAATTTGTGAGTTGCTTTTAACTTTCAAAAGAAAATCGGCAGAAGCTATTCTTGGAGATTTAGATGCGCGAAAATTGCGTTCTTCTATGACGCTTTTTGCTTTGGCTGAAAATGCAAATCCGGTATTTCAGGAAATATTAGATGTATTTTTCTCCGGCAATCAGGATTCGGCTAAACTGGCAATTCTTAACACCAATACTGAAACTATTGCAACTGAAATAGTATAATTTTAACTCTTTGGGTAATTATTTTCAAACACATAAAATCTATGTTTCTATGTGTTTAATTAAACTTTCATAAATACACTCAACTACTTATATCTTTAGATTTCTCCGGTCATCAGAATATTTTCTTTTACGCCTTTATTTTTCAGCATTCTAAAGTGACAACGCACGGCATGGTAAAAAGGATAGGAAGTGTAAGGAAGATCATATTCCTGAGCATAACGTCTTATAATTGGGGTAATATAAGGGTAATAGGTATGACCAACGCCCGGAAAAAGATGATGCGCGACATGATGCGTGAAACCTCCGTACAAAAAATTAGCCAATTTATTTTCTGTGCTAAAATCCTTAGTCACAATCATTTGATGCAAAGCCCAGGTTGCAGATAGATTTCCATCTTCGTCTGTTACCGGAAAGTGAGCATCTTCGTCAACATGTGTAGAAACCAATGCAACAACGCCAAGCATGCTTCCGCAAAGATGCATCGCAAACCAGGCGCTTAAAACCAAATACCAGGGCTGACTAAGCAAGAACATTGGCACAAATAATAAATAAATGAGATTGAGTGCTTTTGCCACAAATAACATATAGATTTCTTTCTTCGGAATTTTATCTACCACTTTTTTGACGTAATTGTCTTTCTTCCCAAAAAAATCTTTAAAATCGCGGATATAAATCCAGTTTAAACTATAAAGCGGATAAATAAACCACATATAAATATGCTGATATTTGTGATAATTGAATAATGGACTTGTTGGAAAAATCCGGATGATATCGCTTTGTTTGATATCAATATCCCAATCAGGAACATTAGGATAAGCGTGATGCAGACCGATGTGCCGCCGAATCCAAAGCCAGTGGTTACTGCCAAAAAGTTCTAAGGCATAGGTAAACCATTCGTTGTGTTTCGGTTTTTTAAACAAAGCTCCGTGCGCTGCATCGTGAAATGCATTAATAAACAGCACAATCATCGTGACACCGCACAAAATATAGAATGTAAATAGTAAAAGTGTATTGTTGCCAAAGAGTAAAATACAACTGTAGCACAAAAAAAAGAAGACTAAAAGTCCAATTGACTTAAAAATATTTTTTCGATACAAAGACGAATTTTTTAAAACCGTTTCCTTCACTTCTCGTTGCAGCATTTTAAAAAAATCATCGGTACCAGGTTTAAGATAAACCGGGCGTTTTAATTTTTCCATAATGGTATATTGACTAGAAATCCTTACGTCAAATTTAAGAAAAATCTCAAAAGCAAATACGAAAATCAATATTTTTAATACTTAATTTCATTTATAACCCATTATATACCAAATTATTACACCAAATTCATCGATTTTATTTCACAACAAATCCGTTTTCTTTCAGGGCATTTAAAACTTCTGTAATTATTTTAGAGCGATTTTTTGCACTGTCAGAATTACTTTCTGCCGAAACCCAATACCTAACATTTAACTGGGCAACTCCTGCCGTAATATCTGCAATAAATGCAGAATCATCGTGTTCTTTATCAGTCACTTCTTCGTTTTTTTGAAGTATTTCTTTCACAACTTCGATCGCTTTATTTAAGTCAGAACCATATTCTAGTCCAACATTAAAAGTCTGCAGTAAAAAACCGCTGCTGTTGTAATTAATTAAGGTGTTTTTAATCAGTAAAGCATTTGGGATATATATAATTTTGCTGTCACTTTTTATTTCGGTGTCCCGAAGATTTAAGGTCAGCACCTCTCCTTTTACACCGTTGCTTTCAATAATATCGCCAATCGAAAAAGGCCTTTTGAAAGCAAGCAAAATTCCGGCCAGAAAGTTTTCGCCAATATCTTTTAAAGCAAAACCAATTACAAATGCCGAAATTCCCGCTCCCGCCAGCATACTCTGTGCAATACCGTTTAATCCTATGATTTTGAACATAATTAAAACACCAATTATTATCAAAACCGATTTAATTAATCGCGCAATAAACGTTGCAAGCAAATGATCGTGCATGCGTAATTTCAGTCTTTTATCAGCAAGAATTCCTATGCGCGTGGCAATAAACCAAGAAACCAAAATCACGGCAACAGCCAATATAAATTTTGGTGTTAAATCAACAATACTATAATAATACCCTTCTAAATGCTTGTAAACGTCTTCAAAAAAATTGTCCATATTCTATAATTAAATTGTCTTAAAATTAAAAATATCGTTTCTCAAACATTTATAGAATATTATTTTTTTCTTATAAATACTTAACATAACTAAAATTAAAACTCGAATTTTATTATTTAAAAAATAACTTTAGTAGTAAAAAAAATGTTAAATTTGATTACCCAAATCACAATCTACTAAATAGTTATGAAAAAAAAATCACATTTAAAATTAAATCAGAAGAAGCTGCTTAAACCCTTATTGTACGCTTTCTTTTTACTGATTTCATGGCAGGCAAACTGCCAGTACATTACACAAAACCTTGCTCCCACTGCGGTTATTAAAGAAGGTTTATCGTTAGAACAAGCTGCAGACGGCCGGATTTTTATTGCAGAAAGAGCCGGAATTGTCAAAGTTTTTCAAAACAATGCAGTTTCAACTGTTTTTACGGTTGCTACAGTTACAGATGCTGAACAAGGACTTCTGGGTCTGACTTTGCATCCTGATTTTACAACAAACGGTTATGTTTATGTTTTTTATTCGATTAATGATGCAGGCGTCATCAGGCACAGAATCGAAAGAATACAAATTAATGCTGCCAATCAGGTTTTGGGCAGACAGGAAATTTTATTATTAGAACCCATTGGTGGCGGATTTCACAACGGTGGAGATTTAAAATTCTTTAACGGATTTTTGTATGTAACGGTTGGTGACAGCCAGCAAAACACTAACTCTCAGAATTTAGATACATATAAAGGAAAGATTTTACGTTTAACAGAAAACGGATTACCTGCACCCGGAAACCCTTTTTACGGAAGCGGTTCTGTACAAAGACAAAGCATATGGGTTTACGGTTTTAGAAATCCGTGGCGATTGGTACCAAATGCTGCAGCCAACAAATTATTTGTTTTGGATGTGGGAACTTCATGGGAAGAAATCAACGAAATCAGCAATCCAACAATTCGTAATTATGCGTGGGGACATCCACAGGGAGGTGACGGAAAGCAGGATGAAACCAATTTGTTTACCAATCCAATTTTTACCTACGGAACCGGAACTATTGGAAATGCGTTAACAAACGGACTTTTATACAACCCAGCAACGCCTCGTTATCCTAATCTTCAGGGAAAATTTATTATTAAGGATTTTGTTCGAAATGCCATTCGCTCGTTTGATCCAAATGTTGCAGATCCTGTTTCTACCGAATTTTATGAAGCTCCGCAACGGCAAGTGCTTGGCATGATGTTAGGCAACGACGGCTATATTTATTACTGCGAATACGGAGATAATGGTTCTTTAATTAAATTGGATTATATAGAAACTGCCGCGCCTACGATTGTCAATCACCCGCAATCGCAAAGTATTATGGCGACAAAACCGGTTACTTTTGGGGTTACGGCAAGCGGTGTGGGACAAACCTATCAATGGCAATTTAATAATGTTAATATCAACGGAGCAACGGCTTCAACCTATACTATTGCCAGCGTAACGGCTGCAAATGCAGGAGCGTACAAAGTTATTGTAACCAATACCGCAGGAAGCGTAACCAGCAACCCCGCCACACTTACAGTAACTCCGTTTAGTAACACACCAACAGTTGATTTAAAATTTCCGTTAGCCTCTTTAAAATGGAATGCTGATGATGTTGTAAATTTTGAAGCCACTGCAACAGATATCGAAGACGGAGAATTGCCGGCAAGTGCTTTTTCGTGGAGTATGGATCTTTTTCACGAAGATATTCCAGGAGCCGGACATTCACATCCGGGAGCTAGTCCGCAGGGCATAAAATCAGGAACCTTTGTCGCATCCAACCAAGGTGAAAAAACACCCAACGTTTGGTACCGATTTACCGTAAAAGTAACCGACAGCAACGGCTTAACAGCTACAAAATTTGTAGACATCAAGCCTAATTTAGTTGATGTTACGGTAACAAGCTCACCGGCATTATTAAATTTAGAATTCAACCAAAAACCTGTTACTGCGCCTGCGACCAAACAAGTTGTGGCCAATGCAAAATTGCAGACACTTAATGCACCAACCCCGCAATATATTGGCAATATTCGATATGATTTTGATTATTGGAGTCAGAGCGGTCCTGTAAATCAAACATTTCAGGCACCAGCAACGGGAACAATAACTTATACAGCATTTTATAAGGCAACAACGCTTCCTTCGGCACCGTATCAGGGATTAATTGCCCAGATTCCCGGGACTATTGAAGCTGAAAACTATGATATTGGTCCTTCTGCATTTTTTGACAGTAATGGCGGCGGAGACACGGCCTACAGAGCTGGCGACGGCGTAGGAACTGAAGCTTGTAACGAAGGCGGATTTAATATTTCGTACGTTGCCAGAAACGAATGGCTTAAATACACGGCAAAAGTAAATACAACCGGAAATTATGATATTAAACTGAGAGTTGCAACGCCATATAATAATAAAGCCATTCATATTGAAGTTGACGGTGTAAATGTGTCGGGAAGATTTGCGGTTCCTAATACGACCGGTTTTCAGGCTTGGCAAACCGTAACAATACCCAATATCCCGTTAACGCAGGGCGTTCATGTTATTACGCTTTGGTTTGATGAAGCCGATGTGAACGTCAACAAATTAGAGTTTTCGTTATCCGGAAATGCAACAACACCAGTCGCTGATTTTGAAGTTAATACACCAATGGGATGCCTCAATACAGCGGTTACTTTTACCTCAGTTTCTATTGGTACCATTGAAACTTATCTTTGGGATTTTGGCGAAAACGCAACGCCCGCAACTGCAACAGGAGTTGGTCCGCATAGTGTAATTTATGGTACCGAAGGCGATAAAACCGTTTCGTTAACCGTAACTAATACTGCAGGAAATAATAAAAAAGAAGTAACCTATATGGTTCACAATTGTACTCTTGGTGTGGATTTTCCATCTGAAGAATCAAAGAAACTAGTTGTTTTCCCGAATCCTTCAACAGGAATTTACAATCTTTCACAAGAAATGGAATGGAAAATTTATTCGCCTTTAGGAGTTAAAGTGAAAGAAGGAAAAGGAAATCTGATCAACATTTCAGATCAGGCTTCGGGAGTTTACTTCATTAAAAATAATGCAATGAGTAAAGCAATTCATATTGTAAAACAGTAGCGTTTTTATTTGCTATGAATTTAAACATGAATTGCACAAATTTTCACTACTTGGTTTGTGAAATTAATTTTGCAAACTAAATTAACCATTTAAAATTGGTGAAAATTTGTGCAATTCGTGTTTAAGTTTTTTATCTCTTTTTTATGTATTTCATAACTAAAAAAAAGAGATTTTAATACCTTTACTAAATGATAGAAATAGGAATAGACAGTTTTGCTTCGGCAATGTACGGCGAAAATAATACGCTGAGTAGTGTTGACGCTATGGAGCAATTGCTTCAAAGAATTGAGCTTGCTGATCAGGTGGGCCTTAATGTTTTTGGAATTGGCGAACATCATAAAAAAGAATTTTTAGATTCGGCTACAGCAGTTATATTGAGTGCAGCGGCTGCAAGAACAAAAAACATACGCCTGGCAAGTGCTGTAAGTGTTTTAAGCGCTGCAGATCCGGTTAGGGTTTATCAGGAATTTGCAACATTGGATTTAGTTTCAAAAGGAAGAGCAGAAATTGTAGTAGGACGTGGGTCTTCGATTGAAGCTTATCCCCTTTTCGGATTTGATCTGAATGATTATGATGCGCTTTTTAAAGAGAAATTAGATTTGTTACTGCAAATTCGCGACAATGAATTTGTAAACTGGTCAGGAAAATTCCGTCCGGCAATCAATAATTTACCCGTTTATCCAAGAGCTTTACAGGAAAAATTACCAATCTGGCTTGGCGTTGGCGGAACTCCGGAATCTTTTATTCGTGCAGGATCGCTTGGTTTACCTTTGATGGTGGCTGTTATTGGCGGACAAACCTACCGATTTCGTCCGTTAATCGATTTGTATCGCGAAGCCGGAAAAGCCGCTGGTTATAAACCGGAAGAACTAAAAGTTGGTTTGCATTCTCCTGGTTATGTTTCAGGATCAACCGAAAAAGCAATCGAAGAATATTATCCGGGTTATGCCGAACTTTGGACAAAATTAGGACTGGAACGCGGCTGGCCACCCGTAACAAAAGATAAATTTGATGGTTTAATCGACGATAAAGGCGTTTTAGTTGTTGGAGGTCCGGAACGTGTTGCGGAGAAAATTTTGGCTCACAGCGAATCACTTGGCGGTATTTCGAGATTTACATTTCAAATGGATAACGCGGGACTTACACACAATCAACTAATGAGCGCCATAGAATTTATTGGAACAAAGGTTATTCCTTTAGTTCGTAAGGGATAAAGTCTTTTTTACCGCAAAGAGCGCAAAGGTTTTACGCAAAGAACGCAAAGTTTTTAATATATGCTTTGCGTTCTTTGCGGTTAAATATACGCCACGAATTCACGAATTTGCACGAATTATTTTATCACTCATTAGTTAAAACTTGGCGAACCTTACGTAAAACCTTTGCGATCTTTGCGGTTAAACCTAACGCCTATTCTTCATACATTTCCATCCACAAACGCGTTTCTTCCAAATCGAGTTCTTTTTCTATTTTTCTGAAAATTTCCTCGTTTACAGAACCGGATTTATGCATTGTTTCGAGTTTTGCGCGTTCGACATTTAGTAAATCAATTTGTAATTTGGTAAAATCGTTGAAGATCTGTCCTCCCATTACATTTCCTTTTCCGAAAAAATTCGCCGGAAGTTCTGTTTTTTGCAAACGATTAAATTTTACTTCGTATTTACTTTTGATATTATGCAGTAAATCATCATTCAGCAGTGAAAAATTATCTTCGATATGCGTAATTGTTTGAGAAACAATGCTATTTCGAATTTCATATTCTTCCGCTAAAATAGAATAACGCTCAATTTTTAATCTCTTAATTACCCACGGAAGCGTTAATCCCTGAATTACCAAAGTAGAAAGTATCACACAGAAAACCAAATAAATAATTAGGTTTCGCAACGGAAATACTTCTGTATCGTTATTAATTGTTAACGGCAAAGCCAAAGCTGCCGCCATTGATACCACGCCACGCATTCCGGACCATCCGAAAATAATCATGTTGCGATAATCGAATTCTTCTTTCTCCCGAATTTTTTTACTCAGAAATCTTGGTATTAAAGTCGCCGGAACAACCCATAAAAAGCGAACCAAAATAACTACCGCACTAACAGAAGCTCCCCAAATAAACAATGACATTCCTGAATAATCACCAATTCCCGAAATAATCTGACGCAACTGGAGTCCGATTAAAATAAAGATTAATCCGTTTAGAATATTCGTGAGAACGCTCCATATTGTATTGGTCATAATACGGCTTTCGTGCGTAAAAATAGTTCCTGATCTGGCTGAAAGAAATAAACCCGTTGTTACAACCGCCAAAACACCCGAACATTCAAAATGTTCTGCAATTAAATAAGAAGCAAAAGGTGTTAAAAGCGTCAAAGTCGCCTCGATAACATCGTCGCAAACAAACCTTTTATGAATAATACTCATGGCATAGCCCACGACTAAACCAATTGCGATTCCTAAAGTCGACATGATAAAGAAATTCAATCCCGCTTGCCAAAGCACAAAATTACCAGCTGTAATGGCTGCAAGTGCGTATTTGTAAGCCACAAGTCCGCTTGCGTCGTTCAATAAACTTTCGCCTTCTAAGATCGCAATAAGGCGTGGATGCAAGCCCAGTCCTTTTGTTATGGCTGTCGCCGAAACTGCATCGGGAGGCGAAACAATCGCACCCAATAAAAAAGCCAACGGCCAGGAAATATCATCGATAAGATAATGTACTGCTACTGCAACCGAAACTGTTGTAAACAAAACTAACCCAACGGCAGCAAGCGTAATAGGACGAATTGTTTGTTTAAACTCTGACCAGCTTGTATACCACGCCGCATGATATAAAAGCGGCGGTAAGAAGATAATAAAAACCACTTCGGGATTTAATGCAATTACAGGAAGTCCGGGAATAATACTAATGGTAACACCACAAAGTACCAACACAATAGGAACGGGAAAATTATACCTTTTACTTAAAAGACTCAGGAATGCAACCCCGAATAACAACATGATGATTACTGTAATATTCTCCATTTTTTAGATTTGCCTTCTTATTTATATTTGTTTTTGAAGAGTACGAATATAATATTTTACAAAATAACCGCAAATCTTTGGCATAGTTTAAAGGGATTTTAATCCATTCTACGCATAGTAATTCGTTAATCTTTGTCGAGTTCTAGTGTGATTTCTCTTCGAAATGGACAAAATCAGCGATAAATATTTCTCATGAAAACGATTGCCCTAGCCCCGATAGCAGTGGAAATCCTTTTATGTCCGCCGCAGCGGACATAAAAGATTGGAACGGATAGCGGGATTAGCTTCTAATAAAAAAATATTTATTTTATCATAGAAATCGAAATGGACAAACTTTACGTGTATTAAACCCGACAGGTTTTAAAAACCTGTCGGGTTTGGAAAACGAATCAAATGACCAAAACTCAAAGAAAAACGCCCCATTTCTAAGGCGTTTTTCAAGTCATGTTTATTAATTAGTGGCGATCACCGTGGGAATGATCCTTTCTATCAGAATTATTTCCTTTTGCTTTTTTAGAATTACCCTTGTTCGGTTTTTGTTTATCTGAATTATAGTGTTTTTCAGGTTTATTTCCTCTGGTTTTCTGAGGTTTACCTTTATATCCTTTTGGATAATTGGTTACGTGTTTTTTGTGATAAGAATAAGGCGCATTTCCTTTATAATCATTTAAAACCACTTTGTAGCCGTCATAAAAATCATAATTTCTGTATCTTGAAGGCAATCTTCTGTCACGAACCCATTTACCACTGTTTTCATAAATATACTGGCTCTCGTTTACATCATAATAGATATCGATATCCGGCAAATAATAATACCTGCTTTGATCATTTCCTTCTGGTCCCCAACTTGGCGGTGTACCAATATTTACATTTATTGCTACTTGTGCATGTGCAAAAACGCTCATTAAAAGCATTAAGGCAAGTCCTAGTTTTTTCATCTTTTTAGTTGTTAAGTTTAAATTTGATTTGAAGAGATCGAAAGTAGTGCCAATTTTCCCGTTTATCGAATCCATTATACCGAACCCGGAAACTAATCGACCAGGGCTGCTTTTTAACCGATGATATTTAACCAATAAAAAACGCCTCAGTTATTTGAGGCGTTTCATTTTAACAATTTTTAATTAATGCAATTATAACTATTACTTCCAACCACCGCCTAAGGCACGGTATAAATCAACTAAAGCCTGCAATTTTTGCAAGTTATCGTTAATACCATTCAATTGTGCTGATAAAAGGTTTTGTTCTGATGTTAAAACGTCAGTATAATTGGTTGCTGAACTGTATTGTAAAAGCTGTTGTGTAAAATCAACGGCTTTTTCCAGCGATTCAATTTGTTTTTTTCTGGAATCTTCTTTTTCAACGGCCATTTGGTACGAATACATGGCATTCGAAACTTCCTGTCCGGCAACCAAAAGACTTTGCTGGAAACTGTTCAACGCCTGCACTTGTTGTGATTGCGCTGTGGTTAATCTCGCTTTATTAACTCCCTGATTGAAAAGCGGCTGCGTTAATCCGCCAATAATCGAATAAAAAATAGAGTTATCGAAGAAGTTTTTTATTTCTAAATTCGAAAATCCACCGCTGGCTGTTAGTGTTAAACTTGGGTAAAAATAGGTTCTTGCCAAATTCGTATTTTCAAATGCAACTCTGAAATTAAACTCTGCCTGACGAACATCAGGACGATTTTGCAATAATTGAGATGGTAAACCTATTGCCAGATTTTCCGGTGCTTGCTGTTCTCCTAAAACGCCTCTTTCAATTGGTCCCGGAGCTTGTCCTAACAAAATATTCAAAGCATTTTCGGTTTCACGAATGTCTTGTTTGATATCCGGAATCAATACTTCGGCAGCATAACGGTTGGCTTCACTTTGTACCACCGCAGCGCCGGTTACAATTGCACCTTCTTTTAAGGCTTTAATTGTTTCAACGTTTTTAATACGGGCTTCCAATGTTTGCTGTGTAATTTCAAGCGATTTATCATAAGACAATAACAAGAAATAATTATTCGCAATATCAGCAATCAATTGTGTTTGAACGGCTTGTTTTGCAGCATCTGTAGCCAGATAAGTCGCCAGGGCTGCTCTTTTTGTACTGCTTAGTTTCCCCCAGATATCAGCTTCCCAGGATGTACTTAAACCCAATTTATAAGTTGTAGTTAAAGTATTAATATTGATTCCCGGCGGAAAATTCAAACCGGCTTCTGATTGTTTGGTACGTGTTACATTGGCATCCAGATTTAAATTTGGATAATAGGCCAATTTGCTTTGACGTAAGCTGGCACGCGCCTGAACAATGTTTTCAATGGCGTTTTTCAGATTCAGATTCTGATCAAGACCTTTCTGAATTAAGGCACTCAATTTTGCATCTTTAAAAACCCCTTGCCAAGGCATGTTTGCCAGATTTACAGAATCGGCGGAAGCCTGGTCACGAAACAGCTTGTCTGTAGCAAGTGTCGTGGGGCGTTCGTATTTTTTGGTAACGCAGGCACTCAAAAGTGTGGCTGCGATTACCATTAAAATATATTTATTTGAACTATGATTCATTTTTTGTCTTTTAAATTACTACTCTTTATGAGCTTCTATCAATTGAACTTCTTCATCATCATCTTCGTCATAACCATCTTTTGCAGGTCCGCTCACTTTTTCCTGTAAAGTCTGGAAAATGATAAACAATACCGGGATTACGAATACTCCCAAAATAGTTCCGATTAACATACCTCCAACAGCTCCTGTACCAATCGATTTGTTTCCAACGGCTCCCGCTCCTGAAGCAAACATTAAAGGCACAAGTCCTAAAATAAAAGCGAAAGAGGTCATTAAAATTGGTCGCAAACGTGCTACGGCTCCTTCAATTGCTGCCTGAACAATCGGTAATCCTTTTCGTCTTCTGTCCAAAGCAAATTCAACAATCAAAATACCGTTCTTGGCCAGCAATCCGATCAGCATGATTAATGTAATCTGCAAATAAATACTGCTGTTTAATTTGAAGATGATTGAGAACAAATATGCTCCCGCCAATCCAAACGGAATCGAGAATAATACCGCAAAAGGCAATATATAACTTTCATATTGTGCACTTAACAAGAAGTAAACAAACACAAGACACAATATAAAGATAAAAATAGTTTCACTTCCTGATGCTAATTCCTCACGCGTTAAACCTGAGAATTCGTAACCGTAACCTGCCGGTAAATTTTCTGCCGCAACTTCCTGAATCGCTTTAATTGCATCTCCTGAACTAAAGCCCGGATTTGGCGCTCCTGTAATCGAAATCGAAGTAAACAAGTTAAATCTTGAAATAGATTCTGGTCCGAAAACTCTGGTCATTTTTACAAATTCTGTAATTGGTGCCATATTTCCGGAACTGTTTCTAACGAAAATTTTATTTAAACCTTCCGTATTGGTTCTAAATTCGGGAGAAGCCTGAATCATGACACGGTATTGCTTTCCAAATTTATTGAAATTAGAAGCATACAATCCACCATAATACCCTTGCATCGTTGACAAAATTGAATTAATTGGAACTCCTGCATCTTTGGCTTTTGCCAAATTAATATCCATCATATATTGAGGGAAACCAGGATTAAATGGCGTTGTTGCGTATTGTATTTCAGGACGTTTGGATAGTTTTTCCAAAAATTCAGTATTCACTTTAAAGAATTCTGATGTTGTATGACCTCCTTTATCCTGCAACTGGAATTCGAATCCACCACTTTGTCCAAATCCCTGAATGGTTGGCGGGGAAATAAAGAAGATATTAGCTTCACGAATACCGCTCGTTTTGGCAAAAAGCTGACCAATTACATCATTAACGCTAAGGTCACGTTTGTCCCACGGTTCTAGTTTTACAATAACCATACTGTAGGCACTACCCGCTCCTGCTGTAAAGTTTTGCCCCACAATACGAAGCGTATTTTTAACTCCCGGAATCGTCTTTGCAATACTATCTACTCTTTTGGCAATAATATCAGAACGTTCCATAGAAGCTGATGGCGGTAAACTAATGTTGGCAAAAACAGTACCCTGATCTTCCGCTGGAACGAAAGCTGACGGCGTGGTTTTCATCATATAAAATAAAGCCAGACCAGCAAGTAAAATCGATGCTAATACAATCCATTTTTTAACAGAAAGGAAACTAACCGAACGTTTGTATCTCTCGGTTACATTATCAAAAGCAACGTTAAATGAGGTATAAAATCGCTGAATAAAGCTTTTGTGTTTATGATCGTCAGCGTGTGGTTTTAATAATAAAGCACACAAAGCCGGGCTCAAAGTCAAGGCGTTTACTGCCGAAAGGATAATTGCAACGGCTAACGTAATACCAAATTGCTTGTAGAAAACTCCCGTTGAACCTGTAATAAAGGTAACCGGAATAAATACAGCCGCCATTACAAGGGTAATCGAAATAATTGCTCCCGAAATTTCGTTCATCGCATCGATCGTCGCTTTTTTGGCTGATTTATAACCGTGATCTAATTTCGCATGCACCGCCTCGACGACGACAATCGCATCATCGACCACAATACCAATCGCAAGAACCATCGCAAAAAGCGTCAATAAGTTAATGGTAAACCCGAATAAATTCAGGAAGAAAAAGGTTCCTACAATCGCTACCGGAACCGCAATCGCCGGAATTAATGTCGATCTAAAATCCTGAAGGAAGATAAAAACCACAATAAAAACCAGAATAAAAGCTTCGATCAGGGTGTGAATTACCTTTTCGATAGAAGCATCCAAATTTTCGTTAACGTCAACAAGCAGCGTGTATTTTACTCCTTTTGGGAAGTTTTTTGCCGCTTCTTCGATCAGTTTTTTAGAGTTGTTGATTACGTCACGGGCATTTGATCCGGGCGTTTGGCTAATCGCCATCGCTGCAGACTCTACACCATTTGTTTTAATCGTCGAAGAATAACTTAGCGATCCTAACTCTACTTTTGCTACATCTTTCAATCGCAGCATTTGTCCGTTACCAACCGATTTGATAACGATATCCCCAAATTCCTGAGCACTCGTTAAACGTCCTTTGTATTTAATTACGTATTGAAAAGCCTGATTTCCGTTTTCACCAAATTTACCTGGTGCGGCTTCGATGTTTTGTTCTGCCAAAGCAGCCGAAACATCACTCGGGATCAGTTTGTATTGCTGCATGATATCCGGTTTTAGCCAGATTCTCATCGAATAATCTTTGGCACCAAAAACGGTTACATCTCCCACCCCAACTACACGCTGGATTTGCGGAACAAGATTGATCTTTGCATAATTTTGAAGGAAAGTCTGGTCGTACGCTTTATCATCGCTATATAGCGAGAATATCAGCAAGTTACTACTCTGGCTTTTCGTAACGGTTACACCGGCCTGGGTTACCTCTACCGGTAACAAACTCGTAGCTCTGGAAACTCTGTTTTGTACGTTTACTGCAGCCAAATCAGGATTTGTTCCTACTTTAAAGAAGATTTTTATTGATGCATTTCCGTCATTTGTTGCTGTAGAAGTCATGTAAGTCATGTTTTCTACACCATTAATTTGTTCTTCCAGCGGAATTACGATACTTTTCAGTACCACATCGGCATTGGCTCCTGTATAACTCGCCGATACGTTTACCGTTGGCGGTGCAATATCCGGATATTGGGAAATAGGAAGTGCTATTAACCCTAAAACCCCCAGAATGACAATAATAACTGATATTACTGTCGAAAGTACAGGTCGTTGTATAAATATTTTAAACATGTATTTTTATTTTAAGTCTGCGTAAACCGTTTCGGCATTTTGATTTTGAGTCTTGATCTGAGTTCCGTCTTTAAGCGTGGCAACTCCTTCTAAAACAATCTGGTCTCCGGCTTGTAAACCGCTTGTTACTACATAATAATTTCCGGCTTTGTTATCCAAAATCGTAATATTTACGTTTTTCGTTTTCCCGTCTTTTCCAACTGTAACTGCGAAAATTTTATCCTGAAGTTCGAATGTTGCACTTTGCGGAATAATTAACCCGTCTTTTACTTCATTCGGAATTCTAACTGTGGTGCTGCTTCCGCTTCTGATAATTCCTTTTGGATTTGGAAAACGCGCTCTGATGTTTACAGAACCTGTTTCGGTATTGATTAATCCGTTTACGGTTTCAATTCTTCCTTTTTCAGAATATGTTGAACCATCAGAAAGTAATAAAGAAACTTGGGGTAATTGCTTGATTTTTTGTGCTAATGTTCCGGAACCTTCACTAAAATTTAAAAGTACTTTTTCGTTCATTGCAAAATAGGCGTAAACGTTTCCGATACTGGAAACTGTCGTTAACGGCTCAGTTGTATTAGAACTTACCAAACTTCCTAAACGAAATGGAATTGAACCCACAACACCATCAACCGGACTTGTAACTGTAGTATAACCCAAATTAGTTCTTGCATTGACCAGACTTGCATTGGCCTGAGCCAAAGTTGCCAAAGCCGAATCATAATTATACTGCGCTGTTTCCAGTTCGTATTTACTGATGATTTCTTTCTCAACAAGCGGTTTTACTTTATTAACAGCCAATTTAGCAGAACTTACGGCTGCCTGAGCGCTTTTAATACTTGCGGTAGCGGTACGAACTTCCTGCTCATATTCCGGAGCACTGATTTTAAACAAAGGCTGTCCGGCTTTTACGACCCCACCTTCATCAACAAAAATCTTGTCGATATACCCTTCTACCCTCGGACGAATTTCTATATTTTGCTGTCCCTGAATACTTGCCGGATAATCCGTATGTAAAGTGGCTGATTCTGGCTGTAAGGTCAGTGTTTTATATTCTTTAACTTGTCCTGCAGCTGCGGCCTGAGCTGCTTTGTCATCTTTTTTACCACACGATACGATGATAACTGATGCTGCTAAAATGCTTAAAAATGATTGCTTATTCATTGGATATAATGTGATTTCGATATTACGTTAACAAAATAAATAAATTAAGTTAAGCAAAAAATATGGAATAGACGAAGAGTAAAACACAATCGATAGAGATAACCTTAGAACCGATGGATATTTTCTCTATTTAAACAAGTGTTTAATTTAAAAACTCGTCGGCTCTAATGTGGTTTTTAAGGACTGTAAATCTCTCTTTAGCGATTGCTATAAAATTACGTTTAAATAAAATGTAATATTGTCAAAAAAATATTAAATTATAATGTGGACAAACATCTTTAGACCCTATTTATTTGCAGGATTACACATTCTGGGCTGGTTATTATTGGGATTTCTAATGTTGTTCTACATTCCTTTAACCTGGAATGTAATTTTGCCTTCTGTTTTTTGGCTCTGGCAGATTATTGTGCTGGTTTTATTGATTATTATTTTCTATTCTAATGCCAAAATCATTGTTCCGAAAACCATCATAAAAGACAATATTTCTCCTTATTTAATCTGGGCTTTTCTGGCAATTGTGGTTATGCAGCTTATCGCGTATTTTTATACTTCACAAACTGATCTTCATGCTAAGGTAAGTCTCGTTTTGGGTTTCAAAAAAAACAGAAATCCTTATTTTGACAATTATGCTTTTATGCTGACTTTGATGGTTTTAGGTATAAGCACAAGTTTGGCGCTGTTACAGCATTGGCAGAAAGCCGCACAACACAAACAAAAACTGGAACAGGATAAAACAATGGCAGAACTGGCAATGTTGAAAGCACAGATTAATCCGCACTTTTTCTTCAATTCCTTAAATAGTATTTATTCCTTAACCTATACTGATATTGAAGATTCGCGAAATGCGCTGCATACGTTGAGCCGCATGATGCGATACCTGCTTTACAGCACGGAAGAAACAACAACATTATTAAAAGAAGCTGAATTTATGAGGGATTTTATCGCCCTGATGAAACTTCGTGCCAACAGTAAATTAACGATTACAACAGATATTCCGGAAAAAATACACGATTACCCAATTGTTCCAATGTTATTACTACCTTTAGTAGAGAATGCTTTTAAACACGGCGTTCATGCCACTGATAAAAGTGCCATACATATTTCGCTGAAGCAAAACGGAAGTAATCTCGAATTTGAAGTCGAAAACACGTATTTCGAAAAAGCTTCTGCCACTAACGAAGGCGGTATTGGGTTAACAAATACAAAACGCAGACTTCATTTAATTTATCCGCATAAACATTCGCTTATCGCCGGCATAGCCAAAAACGGTATGTATAATGTAAAACTGCAAATAACTTTAGAATAATGACAGTATTAAAATGTATAGCAGTCGATGATGAACCTCTTGCCTTAAAATTGGTGCAGACTTTTATCGAACAAACGCCTTTTCTCGAATTGTGCGCGAGCTGCGATAATGCAGTTGAAGCCCTGACTTTAATTAGAGAAAAACAGCCTGATCTTGTTTTTTTGGATATTAACATGCCCAATTTAACCGGAATGGAGCTTGCCAGACTTTTGCAGGAACAACCCGGACTGGTGCCAAAAATTATTTTTACAACCGCTTACAATCATTATGCTATTGAAGGTTATCGGGTAAATGCGATAGATTATCTTTTAAAACCTTTTAGTTACGAAGAGTTTTTGCGTGCTGCCAATAAGGTATTGCAAATTACCGAAGAATCTTCAAATCACTACCATCCTGTTACCGCAGATGACGAATTTATCTTTTTGAAAGTAGAGTATCAATGGGTGCGGATTTCTCTTAAAGATATTTCGTATATCGAAAGTTTAAAAGATTACGTAAAAGTACATTTCGACGATTCTCAAAAAGCCATTCTTTCGTTGATTTCCTTAAAAGCACTGGAAGAAAAATTACCGTCTTCAAAATTTATGAGAGTACATCGTTCCTATATTGTTTCTCTCGAAAAAATAAGCGCCATCAGTAAAAACTCAATATTTATCGATAAAGCCGAAATCACTGTTGGCGAGCAATACAAAGAAACCTTTAAGGCAATTGTCGATAAATGGATTAAGTAAAACCTATTGGGTGTAATGCAAAAAAATAATTAAACACATAGAAACATAGATTTTATGTTTTTGAAAAAAGTAAATCAAAAGAAACCTGTTTCTAACACATAGTCCCGATCCCGAAACTTCGGGACGGGATGTGTTAATGCAATTGAAATGCCTTTTTTGAATTTAATAATTCTATGCTTATATGTGTTAAAAATAATTACAACCCAATGCATTAAATAGATTAAATAGCACATATTATGGAAAAAAGAGCAAACAAATATTATCTGACATTAAGCTTACAGCAATACGCAAACGGCGAAACAGAACCGGCAAAAGAACTGGGAATACAGTTTACCAATCACGACGAAATATTTGGAATTATTGAAAAAATAAAAGACAAAAATATATTCGAAAATGACTCTGAAGCAACGCAATTTGCACTTGGCTTGAAATTATTCAGCGAAATAAACCTGAAACACCGCAATAATCCTTTATTTGACGAATTAAATGAAGTATTTCCTGTTTTTATGAAAAAACTTAAGAGCTTGTAAAAATTTTAAGTTTGCCACGAATTTGCACTAATTCCCTTTTTGATTTTACCCAAAGTTAATTTATTCATTCGTGAAAATTAGTGTAATTCGTGGCAAAAAAAATTTAAGATTTCTTTTAAAATTTATGCCGTTTCCAAAAGAGCTTTTATCTTTGGAAAAAAAATAAAAAATGCCATTTGTCCGTATCAGTCTTCCCAAAAAACTTTCTCAGGAAACAAAAAATAAAATCTCAGAATCGATTCATAGATCTTTAATCGAAGAATTCCATATTCCAAAAGATGATTATTTTCATGTAATTGAAGAACTTGAAACACATCAAATAAAATATCCGGAAAGCTATCTTGGCATTTCTCATTCTGAAAATATAATTTACATTCAAATCATTGCAGGTCAAGGAAGAACATTAGAGCAGAAAAAGAAATTATACCACCAAATCGCTACCAGAATTTCTTCGGAAACAGAAATTACGATCAATAATATTATCATCGTTTTATTAGAAAATAATGGATTAGAGAATTGGTCTTTTGGCAATGGCGAAATTCAGGAACCGAAACATTTACAGAAGTAAAAAAGTTCGCCACGAATTTTACTAATTTTTTTCTTTCAATTAAGTTTAATTATTCGTTCAAATTCGTGTAATCATGGCAAAAAAACACACATTTATACTTCTTTTTAATAGTGAAAATTAATAGCAAAAAAATCCCGCTTTATTTCTTAAATTAGTTTCAAAAATAAAGTCATGGAAAAACTAACCAAAGAAGATATCAGTCAGGAAGTATTTGATTTATATGACGATTATGCTCATAATAAAATCAACAGAAGACAATTTGTCGAAAAACTTTCCATTTTTGCTGTTGGAGCAGTTACGTTACCTTCACTTTTAAGCTTTATGACGCCCAATTATGTTGACAGTATTATAGTACAGCCGACGGATCCCAGAATAAAAAGCGGTTATATCAATTATGATTCTTCAAAAGGCGGCGGAAGCATCAAAGGACTTTTGTCTCAGCCATCAGATTCCAAAAAGAAATTACCCGGAATAATTGTTGTTCACGAAAATCGAGGTTTAAATCCTTACATTGAAGATGTGGGAAGAAGAGCCGCCATCGAAGGTTTTATAACACTTGCCCCCGATGCATTATCGCCATTAGGCGGTTATCCAGGCAATGACGACGACGGACGTGAATTACAAAAAAAACGTACCCGCGAAGAAATGCTCGAAGATTTTATTGCCGCATACGAATATCTCAAATCTCATAAAGACTGCAACGGCCATATTGGCGTAGTAGGATTTTGTTTTGGAGGATGGATTTCGAATATGCTGGCGGTTAAAATCCCGACTTTAAAAGCCGCTGTTCCTTATTATGGCGGACAGCCGACAAAAGAAGAAGCTGAAAAAATCAAAACACCTTTATTATTGCATTATGCCGGCTTAGATAACCGCGTAAACGAAGGCTGGCCTGCTTTTCAGGAAATTCTAAACAAAAATAAAGTCGAAAATACAGCTTATTTTTATCCAAATGTTAATCATGGTTTTCATAACAATACAACGCCAAGATATGACGAGGCCGCAGCAACTTTATCCTGGACAAGAACTATTGATTTCTTTAAAGAAAAATTGAAATAAAATAGACATTCTCAAATGAAAAAATCAAAATCGGCAGTCTATTTTTATATTCCAAAATACATTTCTTTACTGGATTTAAGCGGTGTTGTCGAAGTATTTCAGGAAGCAAACAATTTGGGTTTTGATTATGATTTAAAGTTTATTAGCAGTGAATCTTCGATGAAATCAAACTCAGGATTAGAACTTTCGTCTTTAATTCATTTTACCAAAACTGCTCCGAAAAAAGAAGATATTATCATTATTTCGGGATTTAGTACACAGCAAATAGATATACTTTCAGAAGATGATTTGTTTTTTGACTGGCTTCATAAAGCAAATAAAAACCAAACCACGATATGCAGTGTTTGCACCGGAGCGTTTCTGTTGGCAAAATCCGGACTTTTAGATCATAAAGAATGTACCACACATTGGAAACTTCTGGAGAAATTCAAAAAGGATTTTCCGCTTTTAAAACCTCAAAAAAATATACTTTTTACCAAATCAGATAACATTTACACCAGCGCCGGGATTGTAACGGGAATTGATTTGGCGTTGTTTTTAATTGAAGAAAGACACGGCAAAGAAAACGCCACCAAAATCGCCAAGGAACTCGTTGTTTACAAACGACGAAACGGAACTGACGAACAGGAAAGCGTTTATCTGCAAAACAGAAATCATCGCGACGAAAAAATTCATACCATTCAGGACTGGATCATTTACAATCTTGAAAAAACGTCAACCATTGATTCTCTGGCTGATTTGGTTTATATAAGTCCGCGGAATTTAACCCGGATTTTTAAAAAGGAAACCGGAATTACCATAGCGGAATATCGTACCAAATTAAGAATCGAAAAAGCCAAAAGTCTGCTCGCTAATTCTGATTACAAAATCGAACATATCGCTCATTTGTGCGGTTACAAAACATCCAAACAATTAAGAGTTGTACTTGAAGAGCATGTCGATGCCTTGCCTACAGCACTTAAAATGATCCTGTCTTAAAATCTGAACAAAATTTTAAATCAATATTAAACACGAATTTACTTCGTCCGTTCGCTATCGCTCGGGTCACGAATTTGCACAAATTTTAATAGTGAAATTTGTGTTTGTTTTTTATACAGTTGGTCTTAAAACGACTATTGTTTGTCCTTTTTCTATAATTATTTCACAAGTACATTTGTATCAACAAACAACCTGTTATGTAATTATTATTTAACACATAGAAACATAGATTTTATGTGTTTGAATTAACTACACCCATAATATTTAAAAAAGATACAAATGAAACTTAGAGAAAAAAATGCCGCTTTACTTTTAATCGATGTTCAAAAAGGTTTTGATGACGAAGATTTTTGGGGCGGAAACCGAAACAATAAAGATGCAGAAGCTAAAATTGCTCAAATCCTTGAAAAATGGAGATCGCTTCAACTGCCTGTTTTTCATGTTGTTCATAGTTCTGTACATCCCAATTCAAAACTTCACGCATCGAATCCGGGGTTTGAAATCAAAGACGAAGCCAAACCAATTGACGGTGAACCTGTAATCGTGAAAAATGTAAACAGCGCTTTTATCGGAACTGATTTAAAAGAAAAACTGGACAATCAAAAAATTACTAATCTTGTTATTGTGGGCTTAACCACCAATCATTGCGTTTCTACAACAACCAGAATGGCAGGAAATTATGGTTACGAAAATTTGCTTATCGCCGATGCCACCGCCACTTTTGACCGAATTGGTATTAATGGAGAAAAATTTGATTCTGAATTGATCCATCAGACTTCTTTGGCCAGTTTAAACGGAGAATTTGCAGAGGTTATTACTACCGAAAAATTGCTGGAATTGGTATAAAATCCCGATTCTATTGAGAAAAAAATCTTTGAATATAATTATTGCAGATCAAGACTAAAGCTGTAGAAGAACATTTTTTTTAGACTTACTAATTATTTTTACCCCAGACAGCGCTTATAAAAGGAAGAGTAAAAAATCTTAGCGTTCTCTGGGATATTTTTTTTTATCTCTCCACAGATTTTCGAATTGATCCATTATTGCAGAATAAAATCTAATTTTGCAGCAAATAAAATTCAAATGAATCTATACGAACTTACCGTAAACGATACTGAAAAAATTGCTTTGAATGATTTGCTGTTTAGCGATGAAAACAAGTCTGCTCTACTGCAAACCATCAAAGAACATCAATATCTTGATGAATTAAAAAAGTATAATCTTCAGGTTGACAATAAGATCCTTTTACACGGACATTCCGGCTGTGGCAAAACAACAACGGCAAAAGCAATTGCCAACGCCTTAAACAAAAGCATTGTTATCATTAATCTGAGCACTTTAATCAATGCCAGAATTGGCGAAACATCCAAAAATGTAAAAGCGATATTTGACAAAGCGATTCGCGAAAAGGCAGTTTTATTTCTCGACGAATTTGATCAGATAGGAAAAAGCCGTGACAGCGAAGACAAAGATGTAGCCGAAATGAAACGTTTGGTAAACACAATTATTCAGTTGATGGATTATTTCCCTAATGAAAGCTTACTTATCTGTGCTACAAATCATTATCACAACATTGATACGGCTTTATTGCGACGATTTCAAATAAAATTAAAGTTTGAAATGCCAGATGATAGTGAACTTGATGTTTATTATGATAAAATCCTCGCTCCATTTCCTGTTCATTTACAAGATATTCCACGTAAATACAATATTTCTTATGCCGAAGCAAAAGATTATGTTCATACCACAATGAAAAGGCAAATTATTGCAGAGTTGGAGCTTAGGAATAATTAAAATATAAACACAATAAAATAAACATAGCCAACGGTTTCAACCGTTGGAGCACAATATGTGCCACGATTTATTTTACGATATTCTCACAATATATTTTCACGATGCGAATCACACGGTTGAAACCGTGGCTATGATTGAAACGCTCTGAATTTGAACAAAAATTAAATAAATACAGAGTTTAGAAGATGAATCCTAAACTCTGTAAAAAACTAACCAAAATAAAGTAATCATATCTTATCTGCGTCCGCCTCTAAAGCCTCCGCCACCTCTAAAACCACCACTATTTCTAAATCCGCCGCCATTAACTCCGCCACTGCGTTGCAAATTCTGAAAGTTTCTTGTTTGGGTTTCGCCTCTGTCTCTGGCAAAATCAGAATGATTGAGGCCGTCAATTGTACTGGAGCGACCTGCTTCGCCAAGCGGTTTATTGGGCTGACCTAAAACTTTGTCCTGTTTTTGCAGATTATTGTTTTGAATTTTGTCTCCGGCATTCTGGATTTTATCTCCTGAATTTTTGGCAGATCCTAAAGTTCCGGCTTGTGTCCATCCGCCGTTTCCGTTGTTATAATGGCTCCAGTTTCCATTAGCATCTTTTTTATAGATATGTCCGTCGTGGCCTGCATATAGATTATTGTTGGTATGAATTGTAGTTCCACCGCCTCTGTGATGTGTAATTACCCCCTCGTTTCCACCGGAAGTTTTATAGCCAATTACACTTCCCTGTCTTGTTGTAATATGTCCTGATTGTACCCAATCGTGCCCATTTGATGCAGCCGAATGTCCCCATTGTGCATAAGCATTATGTCCTTGTGCTGTAGCCCCATAATTTCCTGTCCACGGATTATAAGAATGCGCTACAGTTCTGCCGCCATACCAGCCCTGAACACTTGTAGAACGTCCGTAACGACCAGTTGCGGGATTGTACCAGGCTGCAGAACCCGCAGATCCATAAGGTCCGTAAACAGCCCGACCAGCTGCCCAACCGCCTGTCCAGGGGTTGTAAACCGCTCCAACGCCATAAGTACAAGGCCACGGACGATAAATTGGATACATTGGACCGTAATAAAAATAGGGCGGATAGTAAAATCCTGTTCCGTAAGTTAATACAGCGCCAAACATAGCACCAACGATAAAAGCGCCAAAGTAACCTGCTGTTGTACTGCTTTCTACAGTTGTGTCTGTAACATTTGTCTGAGTTACATACGTCACATTATAAACCGGAGAACTTGGCGGAATCGTATAAATTTCTGTGGGAACTGAATTGGTAACTTTCCATGGGCCATTTGGGGATGTAGACATAAACCAAACTGCCTGAAAACAGAGATAATATAAATCGCCTGATTTTATGACTTTCTCCTGCGTATTGCTCGCGTATTGAAGCGATGTTCCCTCAATTGGTTTAAACTGGGGCGCTCCGTCGTAATTTACTTTTGCTTTAGCTTCGGCATCGGCTTTTTTCACAATGGCTGTTGTAGGAACCTGGGCCAGCATTACAGCATCGGTAGCTTCCTGAGTTCCGGGTACAGATGGTAAAACGCTTGCACGCGGCGAATCTTTTGGAATTTTTGCAAAATCTGCCGGCAGATTTGTCGTTGCATACGTCCACGGACCGGTTAATTCTTTCGATTTGAACCATCTGCCTGACAATAAAACATAATATTGCCCGTCTTTTTCATCGGCAAAAACATCATTATCCGTATTGTCAATATACATTAATTGCGTTCCGGGAATTTTTACAAATTTTGGCGCTCCGTTTACAGCTATGAGTTCAGAAGGTTTGCTGCTAAAAAAAACTTCTAAATTGATGTTTTGATTGGAAGGCGGAATCTCTTTTTTAACATCATCAAAGTTTTCTCCGGATGGTAAATTGCTCATTTCCTTTGGCAGAGTTGTTGTTTTTGTCCATTTTCCCTTTAAATCTGTAGACGTAAGCCAGATTTTTTCGACCAATAAATAATATTTTTTTGAAGATTTATCAAAAAATAAATCCCAGTTTGTGTTTACGACATAACTCAGATTTGTTTTTTCTATAGGCGCCAAAACCGGTTCGCCCTGCACAATCAGTAAAATAGAGGGATTTGAACTATAGAAAATTTCCGGAGGATCATTTTTAACTGCCACGCCTTTTGCAGGACTGTTATTCTTGCTCAAATCAGCCATAACACGGTCTAAAGCAATTGGGTTTCCTCCTTTTGGAATCAATTCTTTGAATAATTTCTCCATTTGCGGTTCTAATTTTTTATCAAGAGCAGGAAATCTGACGTCTGTAACTTGAAGGTTTTTGAAAAAAACATTTCGGGAATCTTTGTCAACAAGCGTTTCTGCCTGCATAGAAGCCACGCCCAAAACCTCTTTTCCGTCTTTTGGAGTTAACGAAAATGCTACTTCTGCTGTTATTTCTTTAAAATCCTTCCAATTATCTATTTGCGGCTGGTAATACACTAATTTTGAACCGTTTTTAGCTACTTCGCGTGGCCAGCCAATATCTGTTGTGGCAATCGAATCAGCATTTGATGGCCGTATTACTTCTGCAAGTTCACTGTCTTTTTTATCCTTTTTACAGGAAAACAACATCAAAACCAAACTAAATACTACTATTAGGGAAAGTCCTTTTTTCATAATTTAATTGATACTTTAAGATTCTACTGGTATGTGTTATAGCTTATTGTTATTCTTTTCTGATCAGGTAAATCAGTATTTCTTCTTCTAGTTCCTTAGATAAATTCTCATATTCTAATTTATGATGGAAGTCTTTTTCGAATTTTTTCCTGTATTTTTCAGTGTTTATTTTACTATTGCAGTAATCATCACACATCATTTTGAATTTATCATCTACCAAATACAAAATCTTAAGAGATTCTATATATTCAGCAAATTTTGCATTATATAATTCGTCGGGAAGAGACATATATGTTTCTGTATTAAACAATTAGATTGGATTTAAATCCTCAAAACAAATACAAACAGAGTTAAAGCCAAGTATCAAAAACATTGCATTTTGATAACCACTAAATTATTAATAACTCTTACACAAAATTTTACAAACAGGTTTCATTCTATAAAATGAAACATGTATGGGTCTATTTTGAAACAATAAAATCGGAAAATTACCATTTTATAAAACTATATTCTCCTAAAAAAAATCCTATATTAGTGTTACAAAAGCTGTAAAACCATACTAATAAGATACATTTTAACCAAAATTCATCCTAATGACAACAGATATCATCGAATTAAATGATTTTATTGTTTTAATTGAACAGTCGAACGCATCAAAAACTTTTGTTCAAAAATGTGAAATCGATGGCGATGCTGTGGGATTTGCTTTTTATGGTTCAGGAAATGTCGAATTGGAAATAAAACACAACCATCAAACCAAATATCTGACTAATACAACCGGTTTGGCGATTTGTTTTTTTGGAAATCAGAAGGTAGAATTTGCTCATAAAATTGAACCTGATAAACCTTTGCAGTCGATTAGTATTTTTTCCAAACTAAAAAATATGCACTTATTATCTCCCGCAGAAAAAGAGATTTTTGAGAAATATTTGCCTGATTTATTAGATCCAAAAGAACATTTTGTAAAAGGTCCGTCATTCTATATGACGCTCGATATGCAGCTAGCCGTTCAGAAAATATTCAACACTACTTATACCGGAAATACCAGATTATTGTTTTTAAAAAGCCAGATTAACGAACTTCTTTCTCACTTTTACGGCTTATTGGCAAGCGATCAAAAAAGTGAATTTTCAGAGAAGGACAAGAACAAACTTTTTGAGGCAAAAGAAATTGTGACTCATCTTTATTCTCAGCCGCCATCGATTACGCAACTCTCTAAAATGGTAGGACTTAACAGTAATAAACTAAAAAAGAACTTTAAGGAATTATTTGGCATTCCGGTTTTCAAATACATTCAGGAAGAACGCCTCAATAAAGCTTATGAATTGTTGCAAAACAGTGATAAAACGGTTCAGGAAGCCGCCTGGGATGTTGGTTATGAAAGTCTGAGTTCTTTCTCGAACGCCTTCTTTAAAAAGTTTGGAACGCGACCGAATGATGTCAGACAAAAATGCTTTTCAAACAAATCATAATTCTTTTGCAACAAATGATTTAACTCATTACTAAACACCTTTGTATCAGTATTCAACTTAAAAAATATTGATATGAAAACACAAAAAATTTTAGTACTTGGTGCTAACGGAAAAACAGGAAGCCGCGTTATCGAACGTTTGCAAAACAATCAAAATGTCGAAATAAGAACAGGTTCGCGATCTGCAGAAGTTCCTTTTGACTGGGAAAATCCTGAAACGTGGGCTGCAGTTCTAAACGGAATTGATTCTGTTTACATCACTTTTCAACCCGATTTAGCCGTTCCTTCAGCAGTAGAAATCATTGAAAAATTTACTTTTTTAGCAACAAAATTTGGTGTCGAAAAGATGGTTTTATTATCTGGAAGAGGTGAAAAAGAAGCACAGATTTGCGAAGAAATTGTAAAAAGTACAGCCAAAAAATGGACGATTGTAAGGGCAAGCTGGTTCAATCAAAACTTCAGCGAAAGCTTCTTTTTAGAACCTATTTTAGCCGGTTTTGTTGCTTTGCCAAGAGCTGAAGCATTGGAACCTTTTACGGATGCCAATGATATTGCAGATGTTGTTACGGAATGTCTTTTACACGAAAAACACAACGGAAAAACTTACGAACTTACGGGCCCTGAACTATTAACTTTTCCCGAAGCAGTTGCTAAAATTGCAGCATTCAGCAATAAAAAAATTGAATTTCAGGCATTATCTTTAGTAGAATATACGCAAATGTTACAGGAATATCAGGTTCCTGAAGACCATATCTGGCTGATAAATTATCTTTTTGAACAGGTTCTGGACGGACGAAATTCATCTGTTACAAACGACATTGAAAAGGTTCTGGGACGCAAAGCAACTGATTTTTCTGCCTATGCAAACGAAGCTGCAAAAACCGGAATTTGGAATGCTGTCAATGCTTAGATTTTGTCTCATGAAGTATCTCAAAATTTTGTTGCCAGGTGTTATTGTGTGGCTTTGCATAAGTCTTTCTTTCTATATTCTGGGCTTTGTTCCATTAATAAACAATTCATTTAAATCACAGGCCGTAATAGTAATGATTCTCATAATTTTATACGCAAATGAAAGTGCTTTATTATATTATAAGAACGGAATAAAAATTCATGGATTAGCACTTGGTATGATAATGTCGTTAACAGCCCTGTTTTTAGACGTTTTAATAACAGTTCCTTTTGTTGAAATTCCGAATGGAGGGACATATCACAGCTTTTTCAGCAGTCCGGTACTTTGGATTTTAGCGACGGTAAATTGCGTAACCGTTTATTATTTTTGGAGAATAAAAATTAAACATAAAGCATAAAATCAGATAGAAAATTTCTTTGATAATGATAAAAAAATCCAATTTTAGCAAATTGGATTTTTTTTATTACATATTATATTATCAATTTAGGTAAGTAAAATTAAAAATCTGGTTTACAATATACTTATAAAAAAGTTACACAAAAGTTACATTTTTAAAATCGCTTAAAAAACAATAAATCAGTCAAAATTTTCAGTCTCTTTTTTTGTTTTCAAATTGCTCAGAATATTAAAATAAACCTCCTCTTAAATCTTGTGATTTTGTACCCGAAAGTTTGCCAAAAAAATCTAAATTTGGGCACCCTAATTCATACAAAACATTATGATTCTAAAAAGAAGTTTTATTGGTTTATTGCCTTTGTTTGCCGGATTGTTTTTTGGACCGCTTTCATACTCTCAAACGGATACCGAAAAAAAGGAAATTCCGAAAAAAGAAACGCGTTCAAAATTATTTGAAGAAACTGTAACAGACAGCGATTATCTGATGGCGATTGAAAAAGCAAGTGCTGTTATGGAAACTGCTTTTAACGATGCCGATTTTGACGGAGCAAGTCATCACCTCTTTGGCGAAATTAAAAGAACACAAAGCAAACTCGATTTAATTTTAAACAGTTTGAAAGGTGCGAACCCAAATGCGCGTAATCAGCAAATGTATCGCATTGTTTTAAAAGAAATCGAACAGGAACTTGAAGAACAAAATACAGCCATCAATTTAAGAAACCAAAATCTTGAAAAAATCAAGAACCGGTTTATTGAACTGCGCAAGGATAAAATTTTGATGACGCTTGTAAAAGATACTGTTCGCCGCAAACAATTTAAAACCGAATTTGCCAACCTTAGAAAAAGATACAAAGCGACAGACAGCCTGATGACAAAAAATCAGGGGATTTTAAACAACAACAAACGCCTGACTGTAGAAAGAAAAATTGCAGTATCGAATGCTTTAATCGCGGTTGATAATAAACTGGAACAGTCCGGAATTAGCATGCGTAAAAAAGAATATCCTTTTTTGTGGAGCATAAACGATTCTGTGCCCAAAAAAAATGTCGCTCAAAATATTGGCGCGAAAGTTATTATTGAAGAAAGTGTTGCCGCTTATTATTTAAGCTACCGCGCCGGCGGATTAATTGCGCTCGCGATTTTTATGGGAATCCTGGGCTGGTATATTTCGCGTAATATAAAATACCTGAAAGAAAACGGGCATCAGGAGAATTTATCGCTTTTTAATTTTAAATATATAAACCGCGGCGTTATAATTCCGGTTGCTGTAATTGGTTTAAACATTGCTGTTGTAGGCAATTTGTATGCTCCGGCGCTGTTCATAGAATTTCTTCACCTGATTTTACTGGGACTGATCACGATACTTTTCAAAAACAGATGGTCAGCCGTAGCAATGCGAAACTGGCTTTTACTTTTAGGATTGTTTTTTATTCTTTGCTTTTTAGATTTATTTATAGCTGTAGGCTTATTTCAACGCTGTTGTTTTATCACAATTAATATTTTGGCTATCAGATATGGTTTAGTTCAAATTAAGAGCTTAAAAGATCAATTATACATCAAAGCGTTTTTTAAATGGGCCACAATTATTTTTATTGGCCTAAATGTGCTTTCAATTTTGCACAATATTTTTGGAAGGGTTTCGATTTCAAACATGTTAAGTTTAACTGCTTTTATTTCGCTTACGCAGATTGTAGCCTTGAGTGTTCTTCTAAAAATCATTTTAGAAATCATAATTTTACAGATTTACACCACGAGAATTAAACGCGGAATCGAAAAGATTTTTGACCACGAACATTTATCTGAAACATTAAAAAAACCATTTATTATCGTAATCAGTTACATGTGGCTTGTTGTAATTGCCTCCGATTTAAATATTTGGGAATCTTTACGCACTTCATTAGGTTCTTTACTAAGTCATCCAAACACGATTGGAAGCATTACTTTTACACTTGGAAACATTGTTTTGTTTTTCATCATTATTTGGGTGGCGCATTTACTGCAAAAATATGTGGCTTACTTTTTTGGGGAAATTGATGACGAAAACGAAGAAAACATCAACAAAAGACAACATTCGAAATTGCTTATTACCCGACTTGTGGTTTTAATCGTTGGATATCTTTTGGCGGTTGCAGCTTCGGGAATGCCTCTGGATAAATTAAGCATACTTTTGGGAGCTTTAGGTGTCGGTGTCGGACTTGGACTTCAAAATGTTGTAAATAACTTCGTATCGGGTATTATTTTGATTTTTGACAAACCAATTCAAATTGGGGATGTTATTGATATTAGTTCTGAATCCGGTCGTGTAAAATCGATGGGATTGCGTACAACGAAAATAAACGCGCCAAATGGTGCTGAAATTATTATTCCGAATGGTAATTTATTATCGCAAAATATTACAAACTGGACGTATACTGATAATTTCAAATTAGTTGATATTTCCATTGAAATAACCGGCGAAACTACTCCCGAAGATATTAATGAAATTATTAGCAAATCTCTGGAAAGTCTTCCGCTTGTAAATAACAACAAACCGTCGCAAATTTATTACACTTCCATTTCTGAAGGAAAATATAAAATCCTGATTAAATTCTGGTGCAGTATTTATAAAACCGAGGAAACCGTAAGTGGCGCTCGTCAAACTTTGTATAGTAATTTTAAAGCTAAAGGATTGACTTTTTCAGCTTAAAATCAGATTGAATTTAAATTTAAAAAGCAGTCAAATGGATTATTTGACGGCTTTTTATTGAGCTGATTTCTGATATATAAAAATATGCAATTAAGTTGCATTATATCGCATAATACGTACCAATACTCTTATTTTCAATGAGTTATTAAAGAATAACTTTAATAGTAATTAAACCAGGCAGGTTTTTTAAATCTGTCTGGTTTGAAGCAACTTTGTTATTCGATGGAAGGAGAAATGACTAGTTGCGTTTAATAATTAAAATTTCTCAGCAAATTCTTTTGCAAAATCTTCCAAATTAATTTTTCCATCAACAGAAAAATTATTGCTTAAAAAATGCTCGGCAATTTTTTCGCTTCTTAAGCCTGAACCCATTTCAGTGTACATAGCTGCCATTTCTTCTGGTAATCCGGCTTGCGTCATTCCCTGTAGAGATTGTTCATCTGTAAATTCAATCCATGGTAAATCGGTTTTACCAATTGCATTTCCTAAAACATTGGCAACATCATTTGGTGTGCGAACATCGCTGATGATGTATCGAATGTCTTTTCCTGACGTTTCTTTTTGCAATTCTTCGGCTGCTGCAGCCGCAATATCTTTTGGATGCACAAATGGTATTTTAAGACTTGCGGGATAATTAGCTCCCACAATCCCCGCTCCTTTTATCATCGGAGCATCATTATACAAATTAGTAAAGAAGAATCCGGCACGTAAAAACGTTACGTTTGTATTTTCTAATGCATTGTATATTTTTTCGATTTGATGCAATCCGACGATCGGACCTGTACCTTTTTCTAAATCAGCACCAATACTGCTTAACATAACAACACGCTTTACTCCTGCTTTATTAATTGCTTCCGCAAAAGCTTTTCCTGCATTTACTGTATTCGAAATTATATTCGTACCTCCCAAATTTGGTGGCGTCATCGCAAAAAGGGAATCAGCTCCGGCAAAAGTTTCTGCCAAAAAATCAGCATCACCAACAGAACCAATTGCAGCTTTTGCACCTAAATTTTCGATATCTGATCTTCTATCGGCATTACTGCTTACAACTGTAACATCATGTCCCAAAGCAATTAAATTTTGTGCTAATGGCTTTCCTATATTCCCTAAAGAACCTGTAATTATAATTTTCATCTTTAAATTGTTTTTTATTTATAGAAACAAAGGTATATTTGTACTTACTTTTATACAAGTACTTACCCTAAAGTATGCATCATGACAGCAATTAAAGAATCATCAACGATACAGGAAAACAAGCAATATGCATTGGACACCTGCCCTGTAACTTATGTAATGGAAAAAATTGGCGGTTACTGGAAACCTATTATTCTCTATCATTTATCGACAGGAGATAAACGTTACAGCGAATTAAAAAGGGCAATTCCGGCTGTGACCGAAAAAATGCTCATTCAGCATTTAAAACAATTAGAGGCTGACGGACTTGTTATCAGAGAAGCAAAACCTGTTGTTCCGCCTTTTGTAACTTATAAATTAAGCAATTCAGGAAACGGGATAATACCGGTTATTCATGCAATGGCAACCTGGGCGTTTCAGGAAAAAGAGGGTGCTTTTAATAAATAATAAAACAAATTAAACGATCCAATATAAATTTAACTAAATCACTATTATGGAAAATCAGGGTACAATTAGAAAAGTAGCTATTGTGGGTTATAACCGAATTCCGTTTGCAAGAGCAAATACTTTTTATTCAGACGTTAGTAATTTGCAAATGATGACCGCAACTCTTGACGGTCTTGTGGCAAAATACAACCTGAAAGGCGAATTGCTTGGTGAAGTTGCCGGCGGCGCGGTGATCAAACATACCATGGATAATAACTTAATTAGAGAATCTGTGATGAAAACAGCTCTCGACCCTGCAACTCCGGCCTGTGATTTACAGCAAGCTTGCGATACGGGTATTGAAAGTGCCATTTATATTGCCAATAAAATTGCTTTGGGACAAATTGAATCAGGAATTGCGTGCGGTGTTGATTCTATTAGTGATATGCCAATTGCGGTTAGTGAGAATTTGAGAAAAATATTGCTTGGAGCGAGAAAAGCAAAATCACTGGGCGAAAAAATAAAATTGTTTTTGAAACTGAGACCAAAAGATTTGAGTCCGCTTGTGCCGAGAAACGAAGAAGCACAAACCGGACTTTCAATGGGCGGACATACCGAGATTACAGCAAAATATTATCAGATTCCGAGAGAAGATCAGGATAAACTCGCACTTCAAAGTCATTTGAATATGGCAAAAGCATACGATGAAGGTTTTTTTGATGATATGATTACGCCTTTTAACGGACTTGAAAGAGATAATAATCTTCGAAAAGACAGTACTTTAGAAAAACTGGCAAAACTTTCTCCGGCTTTTGATAAAACAAACGGAACGCTTACGGCAGGAAATTCTACGCCTCTTACTGATGGCGCTTCGAGTATTCTTTTGGCGAGCGAAGAATGGGCAAAAGAACATAATTTACCAATTCTTGCCTACATCACTCACGCAGAGGTTGCCGCAATTGAATATGTAAAAAGCCAACAAAATTTATTGCTTGCGCCGGTGTTTGCCGCTACGCGAATGCTGGAAAAAGCAAACATGACTTTGCAGGATTTTGATTTCTACGAAATTCACGAGGCTTTTGCTGCTCAGGTTCTGGCGACTTTAAAAATTTGGGAAAGCCCTGAACTTAGTTCAGCTTTAGGTTTGAAAAAAAATCTTGGCGTCATCGACAGAAGTAAACTGAATGTAAAAGGAAGCAGTCTGGCAGCCGCGCATCCATTTGCCGCTACGGGCGGAAGAATTATTGGTGTTATGGCAAAACTGCTTAACGAAAAAGGTTCGGGAAAAGGTTTTATTTCGATTTGTGCCGCAGGTGGTCAGGGAATTACTATGGTTATTGAGAAGTAGATTTTTTTTCACCATATAAGTTCATATTAGAAATTTAAGTTTATTCACTAAAATAAGAAGATATAAGTTTTAGCAGGCGAATTTTCACGCAGATTTTTAAAAAGATTTAAGCAAATAAACGCAGGATAATTATTTAAATTTAAATCTGCTTAAATCTGCCAAATCTGCGTGAAAAAAATCTTTTTATCATGTTATAAAAACAAAAAATCCAGACAAACGTCTGGATTTTCTAGTTATTGTAAAATTTAAAAAACATATTCTTCAACACTCGCCAACGCTTTTGGTAAGGCGCCTTCTGCAAAATCAGGAATTGCAGTTCCTTCTACTCTGAAAACAGTAATGTCTGTCATTCCTAAAAAGCCAAGAACGGCACGTAAATAAGGTTCTGAGAAATCATAAGCCTTATACGGACCATCAGAAAAAACGGCACCTGATGCAATTGATAAGTACACTTTTTTATTCGTTACCAGCCCTTTTGGTGAACCGTCTCCGTAGCTAAAAGTTTCTCCTGCTCTGGCAATTTGGTCGATCCAGCCTTTTAAAACTGCCGGAATTCCGAAATTGTACATTGGCACGCCTATAACAATAATATCAGCTTCTAATAAATCTTTTATAGAATCATTTGAGTATTGCAGCGCAATAAGCTGTGCTTCTGTACGCAAATCTGCAGGCGTGTAAAAAGCAGCCAAATCCAGTTCGTCCAGATATGGTGAAGGTGTTTTAGAAAGGTCATGTGTTTTTACCTGACTTTCCGGATATTCTGCTTTCAATTTTTCGAGAACAGCATTTGATAATTTTATACTAAACGACGCGTCTCCTTTTAGACTTGTTGTTATATTCAGAATTTTTTTGCTCATAATTTTGGTATTGTTTGTTTTACAATACAAACTTATCTACATTTACTATCCCTTTTATAGTACTACCCCCGAGGATAGCGCTATCCTTGGGGATAGTAACATTATAAATATGAAAACAAAGAACGAAATAACAGAAGAAATGGGCTGTCAGGAAGAATGCCTGGGAACATTACTACCTGTAAGAGATGCATTAGAAGTGCTAAGCGGTCGATGGAAACTGCCGATTTTAATTGCATTATCAAACAGACCCAAACGATTTAAGGAGATTTCTAAAGATGTAAACGGAATTACAGATAAAATGCTTTCGAAAGAACTTAAAGATCTGGAGATAAATAAACTTGTTACAAGAACTGTTTATGATACATTTCCTCCAACTGTTGAATACGCAAGAACAGAACACAGCCACACTTTATATAATGTTATTGGAGCATTAAATGATTGGGGAAAATTGCATCGAAAAGAAATTATTGGGAAATAATTAAAAATTGAGAATTAAAAATTAAATCTTTCTAAAAAAACGTTTGTTTAACTTCAAATGTCTTTTTCACGCAGATTTTAAAAAGATTAAAACAGATGCGCACAGATAATTATCTAAATTAAATCTGCTCAAATCTGCATAATCTGCGTGAAATAAATCTAAAATCTAAATCTTTTCCCTAATGCGAAAATCCGAATGAAATACTCAGAATGATTATTCCGATGACAATCGCAGTAATGGCAACATAGAGATAATCTTTCTCTAAAAGAAAAGAAAAAAGCGAAAGCAAAACACGAAATACGGGTGTAAGAAACAGCAATATCACACCAAAAAAGATGATTGATTCTCCCCTTCCCTGAATTACGCCGTTGTACACATTGGCGATTACTTTAAAAATATTTTGATCGTTTTCTTTAAATACCGAATAATCTTCGATGTCGTTTCCGTGATGCATTAAATAAACAATTCCGCCAATAAAAGCAACTGATAACGAAATCCATACGCCGTAGCGCAATAAGTTTCCTATAATGGTTTGAAAATCTTTTTCTCCAAATTTTTCCTGTGTCATAATGTTAGATTTTTCCATTAAGTCCGTTATAAATCATGTTTACTGCCAATACAAAAATCAGGCAGGCAAAAAAGATGCGCAGTTTTTTAGGATTTGTTTTTACTAGTATTTTTGCTCCGGCCATGGCACCAAACAATACTCCAATAACCACCGGCATACAAATTCCGGGTTCGATATAACCTTTTTGAATGTAAATTACAGAACTTGCCATTGCGGTAACGCCCATCATAAAATTGCTGGTTGTGGTGGAAACTTTAAATGGAATTCGCATAATATTATCCATCGCAATTACTTTAAAAGCGCCTGAACCAATTCCCAGCAAACCAGACATCATGCCGGCAAGTCCCATCATGCTGAAACCGCCAATTACATTTTTGGTTCCGTAATGTACCAGTTGTCCGTCGTGTGTGGGGTAAGTTCCTTCCAAATGAAGCTTTTTTGCCAAAGGGCTTGATTCTAAAACAATATGTTCTTCTTTTTTTCTTAAGGAATTTATAGCAGAGAAAATTAAAGTCAGTCCGAATAAAACAGCAATGAAAGATGTTGGCGCAATGGCAGAAAGTAACGCACCGCCAACAGCTCCGATTGTTGTGGCAATTTCGAGAAAAATTCCCAAACGCATATTCGTAATTCCTTCTTTTACATAAGCCGCTGCAGATCCTGAAGATGTGGCAATTACAGAAACTAAAGCCGCTCCAATTGCATAATGAATATCAACGCCAAGCACGACAGTTAAAAGTGGTATAATAATGATTCCGCCGCCTAATCCTGATAATGAACCTATAAATCCCGCCAAAAAAGCCCCAAGAATCATAATCAGGGTAAATGTAAGTACTGTCATGTGGTATATTATTTGGCTACTAATTTACGAATACATATTGTCTACGCCGAATTATATTTTTCAATATTATAATAAAATGCTCACATTTTTTTGAAACGTATTGTTTTTCAATCAAATAAGTACAACTTAAAAATGCCTTAAAAATTCTTAAAAATGCAAAAAATAGCTAATTGATTACGAAAATAGCGGTTAGATTATTCAATTAGCTCAAAATGAAATAAATACTGCATTTTATAAGATCAAATATGTCATAAACCTCATTCAAAAAAATAAATAAAAACGCTTCTTTATTAATTGTTTTATATTATTTTTAATCTGCAAAAAAAATTGCGTTATTCTTATAAATCCCAAATTTACAAGACTTTAACTTCAAAATTTTTAGTATTGATTATAAAACTACACGTATGGTAATTTGTTTTAAAAGGCTTTATTTATTGTTGTTTTTATTATTGTCATTTAGTTCTAAGGCACAGCTGGAAAATAAGAAAAAATCGTTTGTCTATAAAAATCAGACTCAGACCAAAGAAGAGAAAGAAATTGCCAGTTTGTATGCTTTATACAATAAAGACGATGAAAAACAAGCCTACAAAAAAGCACATTCAATTTTAAATTCTACCCAAAATAACCGTTCGATTGCCTGTGCTAACTTATTGATCGCATATTACTTTAATAAAAAAGCGGTAATTGATTCTTCTATTTACTACACTAATCAGGCTTTGCGGTTTAATACTGTCGTAAACGATTCTTTAAAAAACAGACTTAATTCTCTTGGATACAATTTGTTAGCGACTAATTATAAAAAACGAGGTTTACTCGGCGAAAGCAAAAAATGGCATTTAAAAGGCATTGAAGCTTCGCAGAAATACAATGAAAAAAACCTGTTTTATACGCATACGCACGGTTTAGCTTTGGTTTACAGTAAATTGGGCGATTATAATAATGCTTTGAAGCTATTCAAACAATGTCTTGATTATAAAGAAGATCCTGAAATTATTTACGGAAGCTATATTAATATAGGAGACATTTATGCGGCCAGGAAAGAATACGAACTGTCGAATCATTATTTAAACAAGGCAAATGTTTTGTGTACAGAAGTAAAAAATGGCAATTGCCGCGCGATTATTGCGATTAGTATTGCCGAAAACCTCGAATCTCAACATAAAAATACCGAAGCTTTACGATTGTACAATGAAGCAATTAAAATTGCAGATACCAACGAATACCATCAAATTGCACTTATTGCAAGACTAAATACGGGAAAAATTAATCTGCAGGCAAAAAAATATGATAGTGCAAAAACCATCTTTTTATCGGGATTGCAAGATGCGCTGAAATTGGGATTATTAGAAGAACAAACTATTATTTACAGTTTACTTAAAGAAATTGCCATTGCTCAGGAGGATTATAAAAATGCTTATAATTACTCCAATAAATATTATACTGTAAAAGATTCGATTACACATTTGCAAAATCAAAAGGAAATTAATGAGCTTGATGTAAAATATAAAACGGCTCAGAAAGAAAAGGAAATTGAAGTGCTTCAGTTTGAAAATGCAACCAAAAAATTAACGCTTGCCAACCAGACCGAAGCGATAAAAAACATGCGTCTTCAGGAGGAAATTTCGAATAAAATAAATGAAAATACGATTTTGTTTTTTCAGAATTCATCGGATAAAAAACGAAATGAGATTTCTCTACTTAAAAAAGACCAACAGTTAAAAACCCTGGAAATCAACCAGCAAAAGAAAACCAAGTTCCTGACTATTCTTGCTTTTTTAGTGCTTTTGATTCCTATTACGGGACTTTTATTTCAATATTACAAACGTTTAAAAGCACAGCGTTTGTTAAACAGCAAACAGGCAGAAATCAGTTCGCAAAAAATTGATGGCATTTTAAAAGAACAGGAATTGAAACTGATAAAAGCTTCTATAAGCGGTCAGGATAAGGAACGCGAACGTATTTCTCAGGAATTGCACGATAGTATTGGCGGCAATCTGGCGGCGATAAAATTGCAGCTCAATCATTTGAATAATACTAATTTGCGAAATATTGACAATATCAATCTGCAATTGGACGAAACGTATCAGCAAGTTCGAAATTTATCGCATACTTTGATTCCGAAGAAATTCAGCATCAATAAATTTTGCGAGGTTTTAGAATCTTATTTGCACAATATTAGTGCTGCCAGCCAATTGAAAATCTCATTTATTCCGTATCCTGCAAAGGAAATTGATAGTATGAATGAATTGATTCAGATTGAGGTTTTTAAGATTGTTCAGGAACTTTTAACGAATACGATTAAACATGCAAAGGCTTCGGAAATTGAGATTCAGCTAAACCTCATCGACAATGATTTGAATGTTTTGTTTGAGGATAACGGAATTGGTTTTGATACGGCAAATCATACGCAGGGAATTGGTTTTATTAATTTAGAAAACAGAATCAGTAAATTAAAAGGTTCGTTTTTAATTGATTCTAAACTAAAAAGGGGAACTATAATTAATATAGAAATTCCGTCTTTTGCAGAAACAAATGAAGTAAATAAAACAAAAACTAAATTTAAGTTTAAAGCTGTAAAAGGAATTAATTTAAAGAATCAGCTTGATGAATTGAAAAGCAAACTTTAAATTTAGCTTTTCAAATTTCCTTTACAAACAAACCAAAATATTTTTCGATGAACAAAACCAAAATTCTTATTGCTGATGATCATACTATGTTTTTACAAGGAATTATTTCACTGTTAGAACAGGAATCAAACCTTGAGATTGTTGGGAAAGCAATAAACGGAATTGAAGCGCTGAACATCATCAAAAACGGAAATGTCGATTTGGTTATTCTCGACATCAGTATGCCGGAAATGGACGGGATTGAACTGAGCAAGATTCTTAAAAGAGACTTTCCGAACGTTAAAATTTTGATTGTAAGTACGCATAGCAATGTGAGTATTATTTCGAGATTAATTAGAATTGGGGTTAACGGTTATTTACTAAAAAATGCCGAAAAAGCTGAATTGCTGCTCGCAATAGACACGATTTCAAACGGCGAGAATTATTTTTCTGAGGAAACGGAAGAAAAACATCTTTCGAATAATTTAAGGATCGAAAGACAGATTTCGACTTTAACGGAATTGAGTTCTCGCGAAAAAGAAATCCTGATTTTGATCGCGCATGAATACAATACGGCTGAAATTGCCGAAAAAACCTTCATAAGCCTGAATACTGTAAACACGCACCGCAAAAATTTATTATCAAAACTAAATGCCAAAAACACGGCAGGATTGGTAAAATATGCGGTTGAAAATGGTTTGGTTGATTAATCAAGTTCTACCAGTATTTAATTCCTATACGAAGTAAAAAATATCTTGGGAAATTACATATTCCTGGAAAATAATTTATTTCGTGCTTTTTGTTTCCATCTTCAATTCGTGAATTTGTGGCGGAAATTCTTTGCGGGAGACGTAATGCTGTGCACCTCTACGATAATCGTTGTGTATAAAAACCATATTTTGATTTGTTTACTAAGGTTTCAATTCGTCAATTCATGGTGGAACTACTTTGCGGGAGACGCACTGCTGTGCGCCTCTACGATAATCGTTGTATAAAGAACATATTTTACTTTGTTTACTAAGGTTTCAATTCGTGAATTCTTTGCTGAACTACTTTGCGGGAGACGCACTGCTGTGCGCCTCTACGATTGGCGTCATGTTCCTTTTTTGTTTAGAATTCTGCATTTAAAGCGCTGTAATTTTAACAACTTCAAAACATAACCACCTGTAAATTATGAAATTATGAATTATTTTTCTGTAAACATTTCAGATACATTGCGTTTAAATTTGTAGATATTAATTATTTAAACCTTACTATTATGAATACTTCAAATCACAAAACCGGCAGCACTAGTGGTGCAAAGATGTCAGACAAAAAATCTGATACCAAATCAACTGCTTCAAAAAGCAATGCTAAGTCTACAACAGACAAAAAAGCAGATTCTAAGAAAAACTAATGTCATAAAACATTATTATGAAAATAGTAACAAAAGAAGATTACGGTCGTCGTGACCGTAATTTTCATAATACAGAACAAGATATGATCACTGACAGACAACGAAGCATTCAGCAATTAGGATATTGGGATTTAGAAGATGATTTAAGTATTTATAATCAAACAGACAGCCATCATCCAAAATATGTTACAAATCCCGATGAAGAAGAACAAATCATCAATCAGGACGATACTATAACCAATGATGAAAATCAGGAAGAAGCAGATCAAAAACTGGAAGATTATTATGACGAAGAAGAAAATGACATCTATGAAGAAGATGAAGAACAAGATTTATTTCGCGATGCCGATTTATCAGGAAATGGTAAATTTAGAGTCGACTGAGATTTTCTTATATAAAGTATAAAAAACCGCTAGCTTTCGCTAACGGTTTTTTTGTATTGGATTGTCTAATCATTTAAACACATAGATACATAGATTTTTTTATTAGAATTAAAGAATGCTTAATAAAATCAAGATTTTCTCTCATAGCTATACGGTTTATTTTTAGTGAAACGCCTTTGCACTATGAAAACTATGTATCTATGTGTTTAAATAAATTATATCCTGCGGCTTATTAACCTTTCGTTTCTTTATAAACCAAATCAGCCACTGCATCTACAGCCTGATTAATAATTTCTTCGGGATTTCCGTCGAATTTTAATCTTTTGGCTATTTCTTTATTTGGAAGAACAATATGCAGGAAGATAGTTCCCACAGGTTTTTCGGGAGTTTCGCTTCCTCCGGGACTTGCTAATCCTGTTAAGGCGACACAAATATCCGACTTAACAAAACGATGAAAGTTCTGCGCCATTAATTTGGTTACTATGGCAGATTCCGGTGTGTATTGTTCGATTGTTCCATGTGGTATTAAAAGTAAATCTTCTTTCATAGATACATGGTAACAAACCAGCCCTCCAATTAAAATTTGTCCTGAATCAATAACGGTAGAAAACTCATTACACAGTTTTCCTGCAGATGCACTTTCTACAAAGCTTATCGTCCATTTTTTCTTTATGAGGGCCTTGCAGCATCGTATCACTTTTTTACTTGGCATATCATTTAATAGTTTTAAAGTTATTTTTTCATGTCAAATATTCATACTTCATTTTCATTCTGTTATTGCAAATTGGCTTCTCTTTCCCAAAAACGGTGTTTTGCAACCGCATCAATAAAGGAAGCCGCTAAATATTGATCTCCAATTTGATCGCCTATCAAAACTCCGACATCTCTGTTTGGTTTTTCTAAGTCATTATTATTTACAAATGGAAGTATTTTGATGCCCTGACCTTCTGCAGCAATAAATTTGCAATGTTTATAGGCATCAGTCAGAAACTCTTTTACGTCTCCATTATTTTTTAAATTTAAAATTCCTTTTCCGGCAGGTACAAACACAGCATCAAAAAGTACCGATGCCGCCATTAAATAACTTTGATCAACCGGAATTTCTGTACCTTCTTCAGAAACTATTGTACCTAAATGCGGTGCAATAATTTTTACAACTGCTCCGGCATCTTTTAAAGCTGTTTTCATACTTTGTACTGATTCGGCATTAACGCCATCTGCACATAAAAAAGCGATTTGTCTTGTTGCAATAGTATCTTTTCCAACTTCGCTTTTAAGCATACTTAAAGCATTAGAGGTATCGATTTGACTTTTGACAAAAGTTGGTTCGTATTTACTTGGATCAGCATCTGCTCCTACTCCATGATTTATAGTTTTTTCTAATTCTTTTGGCGTTTTCAAGCCCAGACCTTTCGCTACTTTACTAACCAAAATCGGGTCTACACGCGATAGCAAACCAAGCATTCTTTCGCGAATGGCAACCGTTTCTACTTTTCCTAATTCAAAAGTCAGTGCTTTAATAATATGTTCTTGTTCTGTATCCGTCTGGCTTTGGTAAAAAAGTGTTGCCTGGCTAAAATGGTCTGAAAAACTGGCACTTCTGTCCCTAACTTTATGCGCATCGATTCGTTCATTAAAACTCGCAAACCCGCCTTCGTCTATTTTTGCCTGAAACGGACAGCCGCCTCCCAATGAATTTGGATGATAACTTACACGGCCAACCGAAATTTCCTGACGCATGTGTCCGTCGCGCTGGTTGTTGTGCATTGACGAAATTGTTCTGTTAATTGGGATTTCATGAAAATTAGGACTTCCTAATCGTGATAATTGAGTATCGGTATAAGAGAATAAACGCCCTTGTAATAACGGATCGTTTGTAAAATCAATTCCCGGAACAACATGTCCTGGATGAAAAGCAACCTGCTCTGTCTCTGCAAAGAAATTATCCGGATTTTTATTCAATATCATTTTACCGATGATCGTTACCGGAACAATTTCTTCGGGAACTAATTTTGTCGGATCCAGTAAATCAAAATCGAAAATATTTTCGTCCTTTTCAGGAATAACCTGTACGCCTAATTCCCATTCAGGAAAATTGCCGGATTCTATGGCTTCCCATAAATCCTGTTTATGAAAATCTGAGTTTTTACCGGATATTTTTTGTGCTTCATCCCATAAAACACTATGAGTTCCTAATTTTGGTTTCCAGTGAAATTTTACAAAATGAGATTCGTTTTGGGCGTTTATAAATCTAAAAGTATGCACGCCAAAACCTTCCATCATTCGAAGGCTTCTCGGTATGGCGCGATCGCTCATAACCCACATAATCATGTGCATGGATTCTGGCATGAGTGAGATAAAATCCCAAAAAGTATCGTGTGCAGAAGCGGCCTGAGGAATTTCGTTATGCGGCTCGGGTTTTACGGCATGAATAAGGTCCGGAAACTTCATGGCATCCTGAATAAAGAATACCGGCATATTGTTTCCTACCAAATCAAAAATTCCTTCCTGAGTATAAAATTTAACGGCAAATCCGCGAACGTCACGAGCCAAATCTGTAGAACCTCTTGAACCCGCAACCGTAGAAAAGCGAACAAAAACCGGTGTTTTAATACTCGTATCGTTTAAAAAACCCGCCTTAGTATATTTGTCTAATGGTTTGTAAAGTTCAAAATAACCGTGTGCTGCAGAACCTCTGGCATGTACAATTCGTTCCGGAATGCGTTCGTGGTCAAAACTGGTAATTTTTTCTCTCAGAATAAAATCTTCTAACAATGACGGTCCTCTTTCTCCGGCTTTTGCCGAATTATTATTGTCATTAATTTTAACGCCTTGATTTGTAGTAAGAAATTGATTTTCAGCATTTGATTTGTTAATATCCAGATCGTTTTGTTTATCATCTGAATGATTATGGTTCGGTTTCGAATTTTCCATATTGAAAGTTTTGATTTTTAAATAGTTTCTGTCAGATGATTTGTATTTAACAGAACACGTTGACGGCTTGTAAGTCAAACAAAGTTAGACTACAATAAAAATCAACTGCTTACAAGATTGTTTACAAAGCTTACAACATTTAAACATTTGATTATCAATAGTCATTTTTAGATTTTAGATAATTGGTCAAATTAGAATCAAATGTTAATTATGCAACTAGATTCTGTTTTTGTATAAGAAGTAATCTTAGTTTGGATAGTAGCTTTGTAAGGAACCTTTACAGACAATGAATAAAAAACTTGCTGCAACTGATATGAAAAATCTTTACCAATTAAAACAATTTCAAATTTTACTTACTATGAAAAATGAAAACAATAAAAATTATGGTCAGGTTGAACGTAATTTTCACCACGATGATACTATTACAGAAACACATAATGATGCTTCGGTAAAAGATTTATTTGATAACGATAAACTTCAATATCAGGAAGATGATCTTCAATATAAAGATGATGAATTACATGATGTAAATCATGAAACAAACGATTTTAACCGAAACGAAAATATTCCAAATCAGGAACGTGTAATTGATGAAGATGATTTATCTACAAACGATAATCGCGACCTAAACGAAGAAAATCTTGATGAGGAAATTGAAAAAGATGGAGATCTTGACAATAATGATGATGAAAAGTTAGAAGAAGATGACGAACATTTTCATGAAAATCATCCTCGCGAATAAATATAATACCAAAAAATAATTGTAAACAAGAAGCCGTTACGTTTTTATGTAACGGCTTTTTGTTGTGCAAAATTCTGTAAAAATAAAAAGAAACTATATAAACACTAAAATAGGACGAGTTGTAACTTTAGTAAATTGATTTTTTATCAATTTAAACCTAAAACAATAGAAATGGATATTACAACTCAAGTTGCCTGGCTTTTTATATTGGCCATTCCTATATCATGCATTGCCTGGACTGTAACTCACGAGGAAATCTTTAAAGAACCTCGCGAATGGTGTGTTAAACGTTCTCAAAACGGCAAAACTATTTTAATTAGAAAAGCGTATTATCTTTTTACCTGCGAATATTGTTTTAGTCATTATGTGACTATTTTTTTTATTGCTCTTTGCGATTATAAGCTTTTAATCGACGATTGGCGCGGTTATCTTATTGCCGGTTTTGCTTTGGTTTTTGTTGCGAATGTTTATATGAGCCTCTTTGGATTATTGAGACAGGCAATTAAAAAAGAAAAAGTAGAAATTAAAAAAATCGAAACCGAAGACGAGCATAAAATCCTACTTTAAAACAGCAAACGTGGAAATTATGTAACAATCTGGAAAAATTATATAAAATAAGGATTATTCCCACTTATATTTTTGTTTTAATCCTCAAAATAATCCATAAATAAAACATCATGAAACATTTAAACTTAAAACTCATCTTTTTTATTCTTGTTAGCTGCATCATCGGAATTAGCTGCAGCAGTCATTGTGATGACGAAGATTTAACCAGAAAAGAAAAAGAAGCTAATATGGCAGCATTAAAACCTACAGATTCTCTGGAAGTAGATTAAAAATAGAAAAAGCCTGTAAATATTTACAGGCTTTTTTATCTCCATTTTATTATGGTCTTTTATCCGTACCAGTATTTGTTCCCGTACCAGTACCTCCATCAGAGCCCGATCCTGCACCTGAGCCAGTTCTTGTACTATCTCTGCGTGTTGTAGAATTAGGAGTAGACGGACTTGTTGATTTTGTCTTATCTTTATGATCCTTGCTTGTAGGGTCTTTATAAGTTGGAGTACTTTTTTTACTTTTCTTTTGTACGGTAGTCGTATCTGTCGTACTTTTAGATTGTTTTGTTTTTTTCTGGGTTTCCTGTGCCATAGCTGCACTTCCTAGAAACAGAATCATTGCGCATGTTAAAAATAAATTTTTCATAATATTGATTTTTTATAATTAATAATTTGATAATTAGCCAACTACGGTTTCTGTAATTAACTAACATGTACAAATTTTATAAACAAACAGAACTATTGCTTATACCTTATTGATTATATTTTTATAAGATTTCCACTTTAATATGGATCTTTTAAATTAATAAAAGATTCATACCTTTGATTATGTAATATTTTTATGATGATGAACGTTCCTGAAAAAAAACAACCTAAAAAAGCAACCCAGGATTTTCCCGTAGTTGGTATCGGAGCCTCCGCCGGAGGACTAGATGTCTTTAAAAAAATACTTAAATCAATACCCGAAAATTCCGGAATGGCCTATGTTATTGTACAGCATTTGTCTCCTGATCATCCAAGCAATTTAACTGAAATACTAGCCCAGCACACTAATATACCGGTTCATGAAATTGTTAACGATATTAATTTATCGCCAAACCATATTTATATAATCCCTGAAAGCACTAATTTAATAGCCGAAGACGGCGTTTTAAAATTATATCAAAGAACGCGCAGTGACAGGAAAAACAAAAGCATCGATATTTTTTTCGAATCTCTTGCCCAGGTACATAAAAGTTTTGCCATTGGGGTAGTACTCTCAGGAACTGCTTTTGATGGTACTATTGGACTTAAAAGAATAAAGGAACTAGGTGGCGCAACTATTGCGCAGGACCCTGAAACTGCTGCTTTTAAAGGAATGCCGCAAAGTGCCATAGATGCTGATGTGATCGATTATATATTGGCCCCTGAAGATATTGCACCAAAACTGGTAGAAATTCGCAAAAGCTACATTGCAAATTATGCTTACAGCGAAGACGAGCATATTCCTCACGATGAAGAAGAAATTCTAAACCAGATTATTAATGTCGTTTTTTTAAGAACCGGAAACGATTTTCGCCATTATAAACAACCCACAATAAGACGCCGTATTGCCCGCAGAATGGTTATTTTGAGAAAAGAAACCATGCAGGATTATTTTAATACGCTTCGAAATGATAAAAGTGAACAGGATGCTCTTTTTAACGATTTCCTGATTCCGGTTACGTATTTTTTCAGAGACGAAAAACACTTTGAATCGTTATCCGATATTGTTTTTCCACAATTGATTAATAATATAGTAAACAACAATTTACGAATCTGGATAGCCGGCTGCGCCTCTGGTGAAGAAGCGTATTCATTAGCTATTTGCCTTCACGAGTATTTAACTCAAAAAAACCATAAAGAAGTAAGGGTTCAGATTTTTGCTTCGGATATATCCGAAAAAAGCATTACCAAAGCCAGAGCCGCTTTATACACGCCTCAGGATGTGCAGTTAATTTCTGAAAGCAGACGCAATAATTATTTTACAAAAAGAGACGGACATTATCATATTAATAAAGTAATTCGTGATATGTGTATTTTTGCCGTTCATAATTTTATAAAAGATCCTCCTTTTGCAAGAATCGATCTGGTTTCCTGCCGAAATGTTTTAATATACTTTGATCCTATTTTACAAAATAAAGTGTTGAGTTCCTTTCATTATTCTTTAAGAGAAAAAGGTTACTTGTTTCTTGGAAAATCAGAAACAGCAACCAGCGCACCAAATTTATTTGAAAATGTAGGCAAACAAGAAAGAATATACATTCGCAAGTTTGCTCCCGGGCGTTATGTGCCAGAAGCCTTTAAACCTGCTTACAGCAATACACGTGAAAAAATAGCCAACTTTGATATAAAAAGTACACCTGAAACAGACTTTAAAAAAATAGCTTCGGATATTCTGTTTTCAAAATACACGCCGGCAAGTGTTATCATAAATGAACATTCTGAAATTGTTCATTTTCATGGTGATACAACCCCTTTTTTACTGCCTTCTCCTGGGAAACCAAATTTTAATATTCTAAAAATGGCGCGCGAAGGCATTAGCTTTGAACTTCGTAATGCGCTTTTGAAAATAAAAAAGGAAAAACAAAACATTATTAAGGAAAATATTACTGTTAAAGACCAAAATTATCTGGCTTCTTTTGAAATAATTACACTTCCTTATGATGAAGAAAATTTGATGATCCTGTTTCACAAACATCTTATTCCGGAAATAGATCAGGATGCTAATTCAAGCCCATTAGCTTCTGATAAGCAACGAATTAAGGAATTAGAAAAAGAACTCAACCAACTTCGTGAAGACATAAAACGTGTTACCGAAGAACAGCAGACGGCCTTTGAAGAATTGCAGACTACAAACGAAGAATTGTTGAGCAGCAGCGAAGAACTCCAGGCAATGAACGAAGAACTGGAAACATCTACAGAAGAACTTCAGTCGAATAATGAAGAATTAATGTGTGTAAATGATGAACTTTTAGATCGTCAGGAGCAGCTTATTTCGACCCGAAATTATTCTGAATCGATTATAAAAACCATTCGTGAGCCTTTACTTATTATTGATAAAGATTTTATAGTAAAAAGCGCCAATCCGGCTTTTTACAAATATTTTCAAACTACAGAAGCAGAAACAGAAGGTCACGCCTTTTTTGAAATTGGTGACTGCCAATGGGATATTCCTGAATTTAAAGATCTTATTTTTAAAATGCTGGGAGAAAAAAATGCTATCGAAGATTATAAAGTAGATACCATGTGCACTGGCATTGGCAAAAAAGCAATGATCGTAAATGCCCGAAAAATCCTGAATGCAAAACCAGAAGGAATGATTCTTTTAGCACTTGAAGATGTTACAGATTTGAGTGCCACTAATGAATTATTAAAAACTAAAAATGCACAATTACAAAGATACAATGAACAGTTGGAGATGTTTACCTCTGCAGCCAGTCATGATTTGCAGGAACCGCTGCGCAAAATTAATATGTTTTGCAAAAGGGTTTTTGATACTGAAAAAAATATATCAGAAACCGGCAAACATAATCTTGAACGCGTTTTATTTTCTGTAAACAATATGAGTCACTTAATTGCAGATTTGATTAATTATTCGAGAATTAATTTTATTGAAAAAGAATTTAAAAAGACTGATATAAACTTGCTTTTAAAGAAAACAATTACAGATATGAAGGATATAATTGCAGAGAAAAAAGCAATTATTCAAATCGATCAAATTCCGAAATTTAATGCTATACCCTATCAAATACAGCAATTGTTTACTAATTTAATTTCGAATGCTATTAAATATTCTAAACAAGATGCTGTTCCTGAAATTAAAATAGAAACGCAGGAACCTACAAAACAAGAACTAAAACAAATTGGAGGTAATCCTGAAATACAGTATATCAAAATTTGTGTAACCGATAATGGAATTGGTTTTGGAAAAATTTATGAATCTAAAATTTTCGATCCCTTTTACAGATTGCATAATAACGATGAATATAACGGCAGCGGACTTGGTTTAACTTTAGTAAAACAAATTGTAGCGAACCATAACGGGTTTATTAAAGCTTCTAGTAAAATTAATGAAGGTACAAGTATGATACTTTATCTTCCCTTTAAATAATTTTAAGATATGAGATTTCATAAAAAAAGCGGTAAAATTTTACCGCTTTTTTTATGTTTAATTTTCTAATTCTTTCTGGCCTTTATTTTTGCCATATTGGGTTATAGATTCTGTTTTGCTCCAATACTTAATTATTGTATCAATTACGTTTTTAAACTTTTCATAAGTATATGGATTTACAACATAGCTTTGTGTTGGTAATGAATACACATCCAGAACAAAACACTGATTAAAAACAGTTGTAAAAAACAAACAAGGACAATTTAGCTCAATACTTAAATTTTTGTACGGAATATGTGTCGTTTGTTTATCATCCATGTGAAGCAGTACAATATCTGCAAATATTAAAAATGCCGACACATTATGAGTCGTTAAATAATTGTAGGCATCATTCCCGGAATTAAAGCATAAAATCTTATTATAAATTTCTAATTCAGAGAAAATTTGTGTAAATAATTTACGATCTCCCTGATTATTTTCTATAAGTACAATAGGTCCATCTTTATTCATAATAGTTCCTTTTTAGTTATAAAATTAAGATCGAAAACATCTTAATAACTGCTTCCTGTAGAAGCAGAAATGATTATTACAAAGATTTAAATATTCTCTAATTTTAACATTACAAAATATTTTTGAAAAATTATATAATTTTCATCGATTAATTTTAACAAAAAAACCTTACAATAAATAACACTATATTTACATGAGATAAATTTGATTTCTCAATAAATACAACCTTTTACCCTGATAATTATATAAGTAGAAAATTAAATTCTATAAAGAAAAAAGGCAGGCGTGGTTTTAAATTTGGGAATACAAAATTTTTAAATCAAAACGTCATGATCGAAAAGAATTACGATCCGGATAATGATAATTGTCCTGAAAAAGATACAGTAGAGAATATTCATAAATCTAAAATGAATTCAGATAAAAACAGCCATATGGCAGAAGAATTCACAGACGAAAGTCCGAATCGAATTTCGAAAAGCAAAAACGATTTGAAAGATGAAAATTCAGGCGAGAAAAGATAGACAGATAATAAAAACTAATCTGATGCAATAATCAATCAGACTTTACAAATGTTAAATTAAAAAAAACAAAAATCATGGAAAACTTAAATTTCATTAATCCATTACTACACGGAATCATTCCTGAAGAATTAGAGCAAAAAGCATTAAATTTTTCTACAAAACAATTGGTATGTGCAGGCGTAGGAACTTTAATTGCCGGAGCTGTATTAAAAAAAGCCGGACATCAAAAAACAGGAGCATTAATTGCCGGTCTTGCTTTACCAATTTTGGCAACCGCTGTTTACAAAAAAATTCAAAAAAAGTCTGAAGAAAAAGCCAATTCAGCCAATTCAGGACAATCTGATGTTGATACTGTAAATGAACATGCATAATATAATCTATGTACTTCCGGGTTTCACTTTTGTTTTTAGTTTTTATAATTAAATAGCAGAATGACAACTGGGAAGTACATTTTTTTAATTTAAAGAACAAACTATGAACCAATAAATACTTTGTTATGTCACTTTCCAAATACAACCAAAAACGTAATTTTAAGCAAACCGAAGAACCAAAAGGCAAAATTGGCAAATCTGAAAAAGATCTGATTTTTGTGGTTCAAAAACATGCGGCTTCGCATTTGCATTACGATTTTAGGCTGGAACTGGATGGTGTTCTTAAAAGCTGGGCCGTTCCCAAAGGTCCGTCGATGAATCCTGAAGACAAACGACTTGCCATGATGGTCGAGGATCATCCGTATGATTATAAAGATTTTGAAGGTTCTATACCTGAAGGAAATTACGGTGCCGGAAATGTCATTGTGTGGGATAACGGAACTTATACTACTGCAGATGAAGATGCGGAATCTGCCAGAAAAGCACTCAAAGCTGCTTTGTACAAAGGTCATTTGAGTTTTATCTTAAAAGGAAAAAAACTCAAAGGCGAATTCTCTCTTGTAAAATTGCACGGCAAACAGGAAAATGCCTGGCTTTTGATCAAAAAGAAAGATAAATATGCCACGGATGAAGATATTTTGAAGAAAAACAAATCTGTACTTTCTAATCAAACTTTAGAATCGTTAGAGAAAAAATCTGAAGCTGCTTCAAAGAAAAATGAAACTGATGATGAAGATAAAGCAGAAGAAACAACTCCCGGGAAAACAAAATCGGCAAAAGCCAAAGCAGACAAAAAAGAAGATATAGGTTTCGTTTCGCCAATGCTTGCCAATATCCATGAAAAACCTTTTGATGATCCTGATTGGGTTTTTGAAAACAAATATGACGGTTACAGAACTCTTGCTACCATTAATCCGGGCGAAGTGCATTTGTTTAGCCGCAACGAACTTTCTTTCGACAAAAACTTTAAGCCTGTTTTAAAAGAACTGGGAAAAATAAAACATCAGGTCATTTTAGACGGTGAAGTTGTTGTAGAAAATGATGCCGGAAAAGCTAATTTTCAACTGCTTCAAAATTATCTTAAAACCGGCGAAGGTCATTTAAAATACTATGTTTTTGATATTTTAAATCTTGACGGTTTCCCAACTACTGATTTGACTTTGCTGGAAAGAAAAGAGCTTTTGAAAATATTATTGGAAAAGTATTCTTTTTCGAATATTTTTTACTCAGAACATACCGTAGGTGATGGTTTTAAAAGTTTAGAAATTGCCACAAAAGAAAATAGTGAGGGTATTATGGCCAAAAAGGCAAACAGTACTTACCTCGTTGGAAAAAGAAGCAATAACTGGCTTAAAATAAAAATTGTACAGCAGGAAGAAGCAGTTGTAATAGGAATTACTGAACCCAAAAATTCACGAAGCTATTTTGGCGCCTTGCTTTTAGGGCAATATTACGGCAAAAGACTCGAATATATTGGCAAATGCGGCACCGGATTTACAGAAGAAGTACTGAAGGATTTGTACACCAAATTTAAACCTCATTTTGTTAAGGAATCTCCGGTTGTGCAAAAAGTAAAACTTCGGGATAAGATACAATGGTTGAAACCAAAATTTGTCTGCCAGGTAAAATTTACGGAATGGACGGAAGATATGCGCCTGAGACATCCTGTTTATCTCGGGTTAAGAGTAGATAAAAAAGCCAGTGAAGTATTTTTGACTTCAAAAACGAAAACTTTAAATAAAAATAAAGAAGTTATGAGTACAAAAGAAAAACCGGAAACTACTAAAACAAAACCGGACGCAAATAAAGAGAAAGATTATGATTTGAAAGTGGGCACAAAAACGCTTCATTTGACGAATCAAAACAAAATATATTTTCCGGAAGACGGCATCACAAAAGGCGAAATTGTACAATATTATAATGAAGTTGCTGATTTGATTTTGCCGTATTTAAAAGATCGTCCGCAATCGATGAACCGTTTTCCTAACGGAATTGATGGACCAAGTTTTTACCAGAAAGATGTGGATACAGATAAAATCCCGTCCTGGTTAAAAACCAAAAAAGTCTATTCAGAATCTAATGATGAACATTTAGATTATCTAATTTGCAACGATAAAGCAACTTTGCTTTATATGGCAAATTTGGGCTGTATTGATATAAATCCTTGGAATTCTACCATAAAACACATCGAAAATCCAGATTGGCTTGTTATAGATATTGATCCTTCAAAAGATAAATTTGAAGAGGTCGTGCAAACGGCATTAACCGTAAAAGAAGTTATGGACGAACTGGAAACGGAATGTTATTGTAAAACTTCCGGCGCTTCAGGATTACACGTTTATATACCGCTTGGCGCGAAATACGATTACGATTCGATAAAAATCTTTGCACAATTAGTCGCAACAGAAATTCAAAAACGAATTCCCGAAATTACTTCTCTGGAACGAAGCATCAAAAAAAGAAACAACAAAATATATGTTGATTATTTACAAAACCGCCGCGGACAAACTTTGGCTGCGCCCTACTCTGTTCGTCCCGTTCCCGGAGCGCAGGTTTCAACACCTTTAGAGTGGAGCGAAGTAACGCCTAAATTACATCCGTCTCAATTTACCATTAAAAATGTACTGCCAAGATTCGAGAAAAAAGGTGATTTATGGACGCCAATTTTAGGTAAAGGCGCGAATATCCAGAAAATATTAAAGAAATTAGAAGGTATATAAAAAGTGGACAGTCGCAGTATTCAGTCGCAGTTTACAGTATTCAGTCGCATCAAACTGTAAACTGAGACTGAATACTGAGACTGTAAACTACTAAGAAGATTTCTTCTTCTCCAGACTTGCTTTTAGCATATCCAGTAAATCATCGCTTTGTTTGTGAACTACTTCTAGTTTTGGTGCTTTAACTTTTTTGCCTTTTGCTTTGCCTTTGATTATTTTTAAAAGCTTGGATGTATATTCGTCTTTGTAGGCGCTAATATCAAACTTTTCGGTAAGCTGCTCAATTAGTTTTTCTGCCATATCCATTTCTTTTGAATTCTTTTTAGAAATGGCCGGAACATTCAGTTCATCCGTATTTCTAATTTCTTGCTCAAACCGAATTCGGTTTAAGAGAATCACATTTTTATACGGTTTTAAAATTGCCAGGCTTTCTTTATTTCGTAAAACAAAGCTCGTTACCCCTACTTTACCGCTGGCTGCGAGCGCATCACGAAGCAAACCGTATGCATTCATGGCCCCTTTATCAGGCTCCAGAAAATAAGGCTGTTCGTAGTAAATACTTTCGATTTCTTTTTCGAAAGCAAAACTCTGAATGTCTATTGTTTTGGTTTTAACCGCATCTGCAGCTTCAAAATCTTCATCTTCAAGAATTACATATTTGTCATCGATTTTGTAGCCTTTTACAATACTCGCAAACGTTACTTCTTTGCCAGTTTTTTCGTTTACACGCTTGAATTTTATATTAGAATGATCTTTTGCATCGAGCATGTCCATATCAAGCGAGCTTTCCTGAACGGCAGAAAACATTTTTATGGGAATATTGATTAACCCAAAACTGATTGAACCTGTCCATATTGACCTCATGTGTGTTTGTTTTTAAATTCCAAAAAAAAAACCAAATTCCAAAAAAGATAAATTCAAATTCCAAATTCCAAAAAATCTAAAAGTCCAGTTTGGAATTTGGAATTTATTCTGTGGAATTTATGTCTAAATGTTCCCTTCAACCCAATTTAAAGCTTTATTGAATTCTAATTTTTTAAAGCCTTTAAACTCTCCCGGAACAATATAACTGAAACCGTTTGTGAAAGAAATTATATCTTCAGAATCTGAAACAATAGCGGCTCTGTTCCATTTCCCTAAATGCTTAAGTCCAATCATGGCATCCTGAAGCCAGGCGCCTGCAGTGAAGTTCTCCAAATCAGTATCTAAAACCAATAAAAAATTGATTTCGTTTAGTTGTTTTACCAGTTTTTCGACAGCCGGAACAACCACACTTTGAAAATCATCTTTTGTAACTTCTGCTAATGCTCTAAAAGCAACAACATTATCTGTTGTATCGATTTGATGTATCATCTTTTCTTTAATTAAAATTATGGTATTTTTTATTCTTTTTATTCTTTCAACTCATAAAAATGCTCACTTTCAAAAAGTTGACAGGGCATTTTTAAACTCCTCTCAAATGTAAATCAGAAGCACGTTTTGTGTCTTATATTTTATCAGTTTAATTTTACACAATATCTATTAAACAATTGATATAAGGGATCTTTTGCGCTAACTTTTAATTTTATTCAGTCATTTTATTTTTGAAAATCGCACTACTTTAGAAAGTTGATATACACCCAAAAAATAGTAATCATGGAAAAAGAAAAACCAAAAAAATTTCCCGAACAAAAACAAAATCTGCCTGGAGATGAACATAAAATGACCCCACAACCGGAAATTATCAGGGAGAATTATAAAGGAAGCGGAAAACTATCCGGCAAAGTAGCTTTTATAACCGGAGGTGACAGCGGTATTGGACGAAGCGTTGCCGTACATTTTGCCAGAGAAGGCGCTGATATTGCCATTGTTTATCTAAACGAAGACAAAGATGCGCTTGAAACAAAGGATTTAATCGAAAAAGAAGGTGGCGAATGTTTGATTATTAGTGGTGATTTAAAAGATGAGAAATTTTGCAAAGCCGCCGTAAAAAAATGCCAGACCCACTTTAAGAAAATTAATATTCTGGTAAATAATGCTGCCGTCCAATTTCCGCAGGACGAAATGGAAAAAATAACCTCTAAGCAGCTTCACGAAACATTCGAAACTAATATTTATCCGTATTTCTATATTACAAATGCTGCATTGCCTCTTTTGCAGGAAGGTGATACTATTATCAATACAAGTTCTGTAACAGCCTATCGCGGAAGCGAACATTTGGTCGATTACGCCAGTACAAAAGGTGCAATTGTAAGTTTTACGAGATCATTATCAACAATGCTTGCCAAAAGGAAAATACGCGTTAACGGTGTTGCTCCGGGTCCAATATGGACACCTTTGATTGTGGCCAGTTTCGACAAAGTTTCAGATTTCGGAAAAGATAATCCGATGGAAAGAGCGGGTCAGCCCTCAGAAGTTGCGCCTGCTTATGTTTTTCTGGCCTGCGAAGACAGCAGTTATATTACGGGGCAATTTATACATATTAATGGTGGGGAAATTGTGGCTTAAGTTTTTTTTGCCTTATTTTCTTTTGTAATGTTGGTTTGCCACGAATTACACTAATTTTCACGAATTTTTATATTTTAAAAAAGCGGATATACTTTATGGCATATCCGCTTTTTTTTATTCTTTGCGATAAACCGGACAGGTTTTTAAAACCTGTCCGGTTTTAAGACGTGACGTTGAATTAAAGAAACCTTTTGAAAAGACAGTTTTTTATTTTGATGGGCAATCGCCTTTATATTTTCCTTTGATATATTCTGTAATAGGTCTTAATGATCTTTTTGTTTCAGGATGTCTTCCATTTCCATTTGCATTAAAAAAATCTGCTTTATCACCTCTTTTTGCGTACCACACGATTGCTTCTCCATCTGGTTTAAAACAAGTTGTGGTGTCGCAAACCTGCAACTTTCTGAAATTGATAAGATTATCATCTCTTAAAATTACTTCATTTAAATTTCCTTCTATGGGATCGTTGCAATACACCAATTCATAATGGTTATCAGACCATTGCATGCAACCTTTTTTGAAGACTAATAAACATATTGTTGATGCTATTAATCCAAAAATTATAGCAATAGTTATTATTGTTTTTTTTAGTCTCCTAGAAAATATTTTAGAAAATTTATTTTTAAAATATCCCAAAAAACCTTGTTGATTATTGGCTATTAGTGCATCATCAAATTTACTTTCATTTTGATTTCTATCATCACTTTCTTCATCTTGGTCGTCTTCATTCTCTTCATTTTCTTCTTCTGGCTCCTTATCATTGCAATCACTAATAAAAGCAAATGGAGTTTTAGGATCATAAAAAGGTTTTTCTGGCAAAATAATCCCAACCTCCCTAAATTTTTTAAAAGGTCTTGGTTGAAAATCAACTAGAATAGCTGCTAATTCAACAGCATATCTACTAACTGTTTTTTTATCCTCTATTAAATAAAAAGAAGCAATAGTTTTAAATCTATCTGTTTCATCTCTAAGCTTTTTCTTTGTTTCTCCATCTAATTCAAAACTAAAAGTGAAGAAAGAAAAAAAAGTACTTAAGTCATCTTTGTTCTCATTCTCCTTAAATCTTTCCCAACATAAATCCCTAAGATTTGCTTGTGCTGTTGGATTGAAATTCTTAGCATATTCTCCTTCTTTTTCAATCAAATATTTTGATCGTATAGCTTTTTCGTAATCTTTAAAAGTAATTTTTTGCATAAGCTTTCAGGAATTTTTAGGAAAAGTTAGGAAAATTTAAGAAAGTCAGGAAATGATAAGAATTCCCGGAATTCCTTATAAACAGAGGCTTAAAGCCAATATATCTTTGTCAAACAAAATTAGTTAAACGTTTTAATCTGCAGGTTAAAACAAATGTACAAAACTAGTTCTATTAACAAGTGCGGAAAACCGTAATGATCATTATCCGGGAAGTATAACACATTCTTTACGGTCGACTGCACTTCACTTCCCAAAGCAATTTGGTATTGCCTTAACAAGATCTGGAAAAGTTCCGGACAGCAATACTCATGTCCAATTTTTAAGACTAAAAAACATGAAAAATTTATTTGTGATGGGTGCTTTTGCACTATTGAGTACTACGTTATTTTCCTGTACAGCAGACGATTATGAAACAGCTGAGACAAAAACTGAAATAAAAAAAGAGATTCCAGCCCAGGAAACACAAGCAGAACAAGGCCCTGGAGATCAACCAATCATTATTACTCCACCAAAAAAATAATGATTTTAAAATAATTCATCTAGAATTAATCAGTAATTTCGGGGAAAGTAACTATCATGCTACGATCCCCGTTTTTTTGTTTGCTAATCCTCCTTTTTTGCATTTCCTGTAAAGAGAAACCAACTTCGGCAATAAAACCACATCCATCAAAAAAAGAAGCTAAGTTTTTACAGGAAAAAGCGATAGTTAGTTTTCAAAAAAGCAATTTTAATAGTGCTTTTTATTACTTCAACAAATCAAAAATAACATTTGAAACAGCAAAAGATAGTGGCAACATCGCCTTTAATTTGATTCAAATGGCTTACATCCAGCAAATAAATGGTGATTATTATGGAAGCAAGGAAACGTTAACTGAAGTACTTCCCTATCTTAAAAATGATGATAATTATATTGCTGCTGTAAACAACTTTTTTGGAATTGCTGATAAAGAACTTTCGATTTACGACGATGCAATTTTTTACTACAATCAAGCTTTAAAAGATGTTAAAGACGACGTTTCAAAACAAGCACCTTTAAATAATATTGCTGTTGTTTACATTCAGCAAAAAAAATATGGCAAAGCAATCGAAATTTTAGAATCAATATTAAATCAAAAAAAATTAAACGATCCGTCGGTTGCAAAAATCAAAGCAAGGGTTTTGGACAATCTTGGTTTTGCTTATTTTAAAAATGGAAGTTCAGATAAAGGTATACAGTTAATGAACGAAAGTCTGCAATTACGAAACCGGGCAGAAGATTCTTATGGCAGTATTGAGAGCTATCTTCACTTAGCCGAATTTTATGCAAAAACCGATTCTGAAAAATCGAATCAAAATGCTCAGAATGCGTATCAAATTGCTACAAAACTTCATAGTATTGATGAGCGCTTAAAAGCTTTATCTTTTTTAATTTCAAACAATTATAGAAGCGCTGAATATGCTCAAAAGTATATTTCTTTAAATGACAGTATTATCAAAATCAGAAACAATTTTAAAAACAAATTTGCCAAGATTAAATACGATTCTAAGAAGGAAAAAGATGAAAATCAGAAACTGAAATTAGAACGGGCAGAAAACTTACTGGCACTTCAAACAGCTAAATATCAAAAAATAGTTGGTTTAATTTTCTTCATTTTTCTGGCCATATTTATCGTTATTCTTATTCGTTATTTTAGACATAAAGGGCGAATTGAAAAAATAAAAACGGCTTATGATACTGAAACCAGAATTGCCAAAAACATTCATGATGAACTCGCCAATAATATTTTTAATGCCATTACTTTTACTCAGACACAATCTTTAGAAGACGAAAATATAAAAGAAACTTTAGTTCAAAATCTGGATCATATTTATGCGCGCGTACGCGGAATTTCGAGAGAAAATAGTGATATTGACACCAAAACCAATTTTGCTTCTAATTTAAAAGAAATGCTTTCAACTTATAATAGCAGTTCTACAAAAGTGATTATCAACAACATCGAAAAAGTAATCTGGAATGAAATTGACGAAATAAAAAAAGTAACGATTTACAGGGTTTTGCAGGAATTAATGGTGAATATGAAAAAACATAGTCACGCACCGTTTGTTTTTATAAAAATTGAAAGTAGTCAAAAATCAATATTGATTGATTATAAAGATAACGGCAAAGGTTGTGAAAAAAATAAAATTATAAAAAATGGTCTGCAAAATATGGAAAACCGTATTCTGGCCATAAAAGGAACGATTACTTTTGACACTGAACCTGATAAAGGTTTTAGCGTAAATATAAAACTGCCTAAATAAAGCCTATGTTTAAAAAAGTTATAATAGCCGAGGATCTTGATGCAATGAATTTAGGAATTCAGCAAGTCTTAAAAGATTTAAATATTGAAAATTTTCAACATTCAAAATATTGTGATGAAGCCTTACTGAAGGTGCGAAAAGCCATTCAGGATAATGAACCTTATGATTTATTAATTAGTGATCTTTCGTTTAAAACAGACCATCGTGAAGTAAAAATTGCCAATGGTGATGAACTGGTGCAAAAAGTTCGCGAATTACAGCCGAATATTAAAATTATAGCTTATTCTGTAGAAGATAAAAGTTATCGTATCAAATCACTTTTTGATAATGCGGGAATTGATGCTTTTGTTTTAAAAGGCTTAAACAGCATTGAAGAACTCAAAAAAGCGATCAATTTAATATATGCTTCTGATGAAACTTTTATTTCTCCGGAAGTCGCTTCTGCTTTACAGGAAAAAAACAATTTCGAAATAGATGATTTAGATATTAATATTCTGAAACATTTATCTCTTGGCACCATGCAGGATGATATCACAAATACTTTTCAGGAATTAGGCATAAAACCAAACAGCAAAAGTACCATCGAAAAAAGAATCTCCAAACTTAAAGATTTTTTTAAAGCTACCAATACTGTTCATTTGGTTTCGATTACAAAAGATATGGGGATTATTTAAATCTAGAATTCTCATTATTAACTCTTAAGCTCCTTCGGGAGCTTTTTTTATTTCCAAAATTAAAAGTTTTTGGGATTATGGTTTTCCGTAAAATACTGGTTTTTAATGAGTATACATTTGAATAATTAATTTAAACTAAAAACCAATGGAAATTAATATTCAACTTAAATCATTAGCTGATAAAATTAATCAGCTAAAAAGCAGAATCGAAACAGAAGAGTCTACAAAACATGCTTTTGTCTTGCCTTTTATTCATGTTTTAGGATATGATGCTTTTAATCCGCTGGAAGTTGTTCCGGAATTTACAGCCGATTTAGGGTTGAAAAAAGGAGAAAAAGTAGATTATGCCATATTTCAGAACGGGGAACCTATTATTATAGTAGAATGCAAAAGCTGGAAAGAAAAATTAACTGTCCATAATTCGCAATTGTTCCGCTATTTTCATGTTACCAAAACAAGATTTGCTCTCTTGACAAATGGCATCAATTATCAATTTTTTACTGATTTAGACGATCAGAACAAAATGGATGAAAAACCATTTCTGGAATTTGATATTACCAATCTTAAAGAGAATACCATCAATGAAATTTCAAAATTTCATAAAGCAAATTTCAATGTCGATAATATTGTGAGCAATGCCAGCTCATTAAAATACATCAAAGAAATAAAAAAGCAAATTAATGCCGAATTAGAAAGTCCGTCAAATGATTTTACTAAACTTTTTGCCAATAAAGTGTATGGAGGAAGACTGACTGAAAAGGTTGTAGATGAATTTAAAGATTTAGTTCAAAAATCAGTTAGTCAATACATTAATGACAAAATTAATGATCGATTAAATGCAGCATTAACCAAGGAAACAATCAAACAGCAAGATGAACAAGTTGTTATAATTGAAGACGAAAATAAAATTGTAACAAGCGAGGAAGAATTAGAAGGCTACCGAATTGTCGTTGCAATTTTAAGACGCAAAATCCCCACGAGCCGAATTGTACATCGGGATACGCAATCTTACTTTGGGATTTTATTAGATGATAATAATCGTAAACCTCTTTCCAGACTTCATTTAAATGGAGGAAAAAAATATATCAGTCTTTTTAATGATAATAAAACCGAATCAAAAATGCCAATTTCCTCTATTGATGATATTTATCAATTTGAAAAAGAATTATTGGATACTGTTACACTGTACGAAACTGAATAAAAACCAATATCATGAAAACAAAACATTACGTCATTCTAGGAATTACTTTGTTTATGGCAATTTTAGCATTAACAAACCCAGCTCAGGAAATTCATAAAGAGAAAGTCAGAATAAAACTGAACCAATTTTACGAAAAGGAAATGGCAAAAGAAGATAATACTGCAACTAATCAGTTCTCTCAAGCAGGAAAATCAATGGGTATCATTTTAGCAAAATCAATGATAAATATGGTTATTGATAATGCAGTTAGCTCGTCTAATTACATCCTTTTTTCAACAACAAATGTTACTTGGGAAGGAAATACAAAAACCGTCGGCATTGGTATTCTAGGGAACGTCTTTCTAAGTTCAAAAATAGATGAAGCCATTAAAAAATAATTAAAACCAAATATTATGATAAACGATTTAAAAAAATTCTTAAACGAAGAGCAAGATCCAAAAGCTGTTGAAAAACTTTTGGTAAAAGTAACCGGATTATTAACTTCCGGAGAGCAGGTAGAATATATAGCTGTACAAAAAAAGCCGGTTAATTTATCTCCGGATTGTATCGCTTTAACTAACAAAAGAATAATCTTTTGCAGACCAAAAAACTTAGGGTTGTCAATGGATTTTCAGGATTATTCCTGGAAAGATATTTTAGATTGTCACATGAAAGAAGGTATTATTGGCGCTACTTTTTCGATGAAGACAATTAAAGGAAATATTAATATGCTTGATTATTTGCCAAAAGCTCAAGCCAGAAAGCTATACCAATTTGCCCAACAGAAAGAAGAAGAAATGATTGTTTACAGACGTGAACATGATCTTGAAAACAAGAGAGCAATTGCCGGTGGAGGAATAACTGTAAATGCAGGAATAGCGACACCTCAAAATGTGGAGCAAAAAGAAGATCCTTTGGAAACATTACAAAAACTTAAAAAGTTATTGGATAGCGAAATCATTTCACAAACAGAATTTGACATTAAAAAAACAGAAGTATTATCTAAAATGTAAATTATGAAAAGTAAAACTACCGCAGCTATTTTGACACTTTTTTTCGGAGGAATTGGAATTCATAAATTTTATCTGGGACAATCAATTCAAGGTGTATTTTATATTTTATTTTGTTAGACATTCATTCCGACAATATTAGCATTTTTTCAGTTTTTTGGATTAATATTTATGTCCGATCATTCCTTTAATGTAAAATATAATAACGGTTTTTAATTGTAATTCCCGTATAACTACGCTAATTCAAAACATTTGTTCTAATTACATTTATCAAAAAATGCCTGTGAAATATAAAATTACACTATTTGCTTTTGTTCTTGTTTTTTTAAGCTGCAAAAGAGAACTTCCGCCTGCTAAAATAAACTCTTTTTACAAAGAGGTAATTACGCCTGATGACCGTAAAGTTATTACGCCGCAGGAAGCAAAAACGTATCATGTCGATACTGAATATCAATATGAATACCGAACCGGAAAATCAGGACATTATGAATATAATTATGATATTAAAGGCGTGAATAAAAAAGGAGATTCGGTTTTTGGGAACATTAATATTGAGGGGAAATATGGTGCCGGAATTTTAATGTTTGGTACCATAAACGATATCGAAATTAATGCCGAATGGATCGATTACGGAAAACTTAAAGCAACTGACAAAAATGGAAATGAATATTACTTAAAAGTAGAATAATTGCACTTAAAACCTCATCTGCATGAAAGATATTATAATTCTGTTATTTATGGTTTTGAGTACTCTTTGTCCTTTGGAAACCAACGTCTATATTTGCGGACCAACGGGTGCAAAAAAATACCACTATAAAGAACATTGCCGTGGTTTAACTGCCTGCAGGCATGAACTGACGAAAGTCTCTTTGTCTCAGGCACAAGGCTATGGTTTAACATTATGCGGATGGGAAGATTAATTTATTAATTCAAAAAATGCCATTTATCCATTAAAGGGGCAAAAGAATAACATCTTTTGCCCCTTTTTTATTCGTAATACTTACATATCAATCTATTTAACAACATGTTACTAAACACTTAAGCTTAATATTATTGAAAAAATATTCAAACCGAAAAGAAAATTTAATTAACTTTAACAATAATTAACGTATAAATTATTTTAGTAAACATAATTATAAACTTATAATTCTATTTAAACATACAAAGATTTCAGAAATTCATTAGTCAATTTATTTTATGCAGTTTCATTAATTAACATCATAAACTCTAAGTCAATGAAATATAAAAAAGTAATATCCGCCTTTTTATTACTCTTTACCATTCAGATTTTCGGTCAGGTTTACACCGAAAAAATAGTTGGTAAAAAAAACGAACAGCTTAAAGACAGTCTTAAAGTCGAAAAATATCCTTACGCATTGCCCATTTGGGGAGAAAAAGTAGCTCAAAAAGGATATAAACTTCCCTACTCTGCCGGGCTTTCTGTTAATTATTTCTGGCAGGATTCTGAAATTGTGATCAATGGTTTAGAAGTTGGTTTTAATAATGGTCCGCAATTTAATTTAGATGAAATTGTACGATTTGATAAATCTTCTGTAGAAGCTGGCGCACTCACTATTCGACCTGATATCTGGCTGCTTCCATTTTTAAATATTTACGGAATTTTGGGTAAAGGCACCTCAACAACAAAAATTAATGCCGGAATCTGGATTCCTGACGCTGATAATAACTGGTCGCAAGTAGCTAGCTTTAATACAAAAGCCAATTTTGACATTACCACTTTTGGGTTTGGTATAACACCTACTATTGGTATTGGCGGCGGCTGGCTGGCTCTTGACATGAATATGTCCTGGAGCGATGTTAGCGCGTTAGACAAACCTGCTTTTTCGTATGTTTTTGGACCCCGATTGGGTAAAACTTTCAATCTTCATAAACATGATCAAAATATTGCCGTTTGGGTTGGTGCTTTTAGGGTTCATATTTCTGGTGATACAAATGGAAATATTCCTTTTTCGGATATTTTTGATGTAAATGGTCTTCAGGAAAAAGTAGACAGCGGTCTGGCTAAAGTAGATGAAAATCAAACTAAAGTAGATAATTGGTGGGATACTTTGACTCCGGCTCAGCAAAAAAATCCGGCTAATGTTGCCAAACATAATACGGCTAACAGAGCGCTCGAGTCGGCAGGAAATATTTTGGCAACGCTCGATGGCGCTATCAGTACCATAGATAATTCATCTGTTCAATATTCGCTTCAAAAAAGACCAAAGGATATGTGGAATTTTATTACGGGAACTCAGTTTCAATACAATAAACACATTATGTTTAGATTTGAGGCTGGTTTTTTTGGAAGCCGTACGCAATTTTTAGGTGGTCTTCAATATCGTTTTGGACTTTAATTCCTTCTTCTTATGAAAAAAGGTTTATTATTACTTAGCACTTTTTTTTGCATGGCTTCGGCACAATCACAAGTTTTAATTTCCTTGATTTTTGGAGACAAACTCAACTCGCCTTTTCTTGAATTTGGTTTGGATGGCGGACTCAACTTTTCGACGATTTCTAATATGGAAACCTCAGGAACCGAAGTGGGTTTTAATCTTGGTTTTTATTTTGATATTCGGTCTAAAAAAAATCCTGCCTGGATGATTAATACCGGCGTAATCGTAAAATCTCCAATGGGTGCGCACGGAATTCCGGTATATTCCTTAAACGATGTTAACTTAGACAATACATTTGCCGGAGGAAGTGTCGACAGGGAAATCAGGTATTTTAATGTTCCAATTTTAATCAAATACCAATTCAAAAATAATATTTACCTGAAAACGGGTCCGCAATTAGGACTTTTGGCGAAAGCTTTTGATAAATTTTATAAAGAATATGATAAGGATGATGTGGTTTACAAACACAATATCCGCGATCAGATTCATGTTATCGATGCCGGAATTGCGCTTGGTGCGGGTTACCACATGAATGTTGGAAACGGCATGAATATTACGGTTCAGTATTATTACGGATTGGTTCCTGTTATGAAAGGCGACGGACCAAACCAATACAATCGTTCACTATATGTCACAGCCGGAATTCCTATTGGAAAAGGAAAAGCTGCACAAAAAAGAGCGGAGAAAGAAGCGGAAATGAATAAGGTAATTTTGCCTGAGGATGAGAAAAAATAAAGCTTTGTGTTTTTTTTTCACGCAGATTTAGCAGATTTATTATTTTCAGATCGCTTTATATATATCTAAAATTGCTTCGCGCAGATTTAAAACATCGTTTTTTGTCATATATTAAAGGATAGATTTAAAAATAGAAATCAAAAATCTGCTAAATCTGCTAAATCTGCGTGAAAAACATTTAACTCATGGAGCTAAAAAATTTAAAATATAAAAGCCTGCTCAAACTAATGAACAGGCTTTTGAAAAAAAAATAAACTAACACAAAAACTTAATTATAACCTTGATTTTGTTTGAATAATTTCTGGTCTATCACGGTTTGCGGAATTGGAAATAATCTTCTGAAAGGCTGAGAAGCAGCTTTTGCTGTTCCGGCTAAATCAAATTTTCCAAAACGAATACTTTGTGGTCTTCTTTGTAATTCCCAGTACAATTCAAAACCTAATTCTTTATACAATTGCTCTGAATCTAAAGCTGTAAGCGCTTTTCCGGGTGCATTTCCGTATAATGATTCTCTTTTTCTGCTGGTACGCAGTTTGTTTAAATCATCCATTGCTAAACCTGCACTTCCTTTTCTGAAATAAGCTTCAGCTCTCATTGCGTACATTCCTCCTAAACGAAATAACGGAATATCAACATTACTGTTACCGTTTCCTCCTTCAGGATCAAATTCATATTTAAAAACACGGGCTCCCTGATTGATTTCGTTTTGAGCAAAAACAGCTTTAGTAGGATCAGCAAACGTTAATTTTGGTGTAAAATCCATTCTTGTAGTTGTACTTTTTTCCATAACTAACGGAGAAACTTTAATACGGTTATCTACCATTTCAAAAGCTGCTGAAGTCAATAATTTAGGACCATATTGTGGGCCGGCCTGAATTCCTCTGTTAAAATGAAACCAAGGTGTAGCGGGCTCACTTTTAGGTACAATGTCTTTTGCAGGAACGCTTATATCTGTTCCATCATTCATAAACCATGTTCCATCAGCATATTGGTAATGTTGCTCAAATCTTGGATCATCGTGATTACCAGCCCATGAATTATAAAATTCCTCTGTTGTACAAGCCGCATTTGTTCCTCTGTTTACAGCAGATGTTCTTTGGTTACGCTCCATACACACATATGCAAAACTGTTAGAACCGTTACGGATGTAATCTATCTTTTGAGAAATTGCAAAAATAAGTTCTTTACCATTTTCGTTATCTCTTGCAAAGTTTTTGAAGAAATCGCTTTCTAAACTATATTTTCCTGAATCGATTAGTAAAGAGGTATAATAAATAACACGGTCCATATCTGTTCCTGTTCCGCTTACTGCAGGTTCGTTAAAATTGAAAGATGATCCTGCATTATAACGATCTTTAAATACAGAACGATTTAAATACATGGTGGCCAAAAAAGCATATGCAGCTTGTTTTGTAAAACGACCGTGGTGTGTTCTTTGTGTGCCAATGTCGGCCAAATCCGGAATTAAAGCTTCTACATCTGTGATTAATTTATCAATTTGAGTATCGGCTTTTAAAATTTGTATCGGAGCCTCTACATTCAATGCGTCTCTAATTGGCGCTTGTCCGTAAAGATCTAAAGTTGTGTACGTGTAATAAGCCAAAAGTGCTTTTGCTTCTGCCAAAAATAAGGTCTTTTCAGGAAAAGTATTTTCTTCTGATGACTTAATTGCCGTTAAAGAACGTGTGATTCCGTTTGTCAGTAAGTCCCAGTTAGAAACGATAATCGAATTACTGGAACTCCATGTAAATTCGTGCATGTCTCTCCATTTTCCGCCATCTCCCCAGTCACTTCCGCGAGTTGGCAAAATAGCTTCGTCGGTCGTATATTCCTGCATGGCAAAAACAGCGCCGTGATCTGTAAAAGTTCCGTCTCCCAATCTGTCATACGCTGCTGCAAGCGAACCCGCAGGATCTGTAGCGTCAGTTCCCAATTTTTCATCCAATACAGCTTCATCAAGATCTGTACAGCTGTTTAAAAGAAAAATAAAAGAGAATATTGTTAAAATTCTTATGCTAAAAAATGTCTTTGTCTTCATGATAAATTATAATTTTAAAGTTGCTCCAAAACTGAACGTTCTGGACGTTGGATAAGCAGCATAATCAATACCAATAGATTGGTTTCCGCCATTAGATTTCGGACTATTAATTAACGGATCGTAACCTGTATAATTTGTAATTGTTATTAAATTTGAACCAGTTACATAAAGTGTTAACCCGTTTAACCAGCTTACGTTTTTCAAATCAAAATTGTAGCCTAAACGAGCTGTATTTAATCTGATGAAATCTGATTTTTCTAAAAATAAAGTAGATAACGTTGGTGCATTTGTTGGATTTGCACCTGACTCATAATACCCTGTAGCAACGTTTCTGTCTGATGCTAAATTATTGATATTTAAGGCATTCAACCCTGTATTATTCAACAAATAACCACCAGTCTGGCCAATGATTGAAAACGAAAAACTAAGGTTTTTATAGGTCATATCACTATTAAGTCCGTAGTAAAAAGTTGGTAAAGCACCTTCGATAATAACTCTGTCGCTATTATCAATTTTTCCGTCTCCATTTTGATCCTTAAAGATATTTGCACCTTTATCATCAAAACCAACATGCTCTAATAAATAAAATGAGCCTGCAGAATAACCACTTTTGTAGATATTAGCATTTACACCAGATTGTCCAGGTCCTGAAATAGTTCCTGTTAAGATTTCTGAAACCGGTAAATCTTCAATTTTGTTTTTTAATGTTGCTCCGTTTACATCAACATTCCAGGTAAAATTTTTCGTATTAACCAATTTTGATCCCAACATAATTTCTAAACCTGTATTGACAATTTTTCCGTCAATATTAGTCCAAACTGTAGTTGTTGGTTTTAGAGGGCTTGACGGAACATTTAAGATCGCATCTGTCGTAGTTTTATTGAAATAATCAACGGTTCCGTAGAATTTATCATTCCATAAACTAAAATCTAAACCAATATTAGCTTGTGTAACAACTTCCCATTTTAAATCAGGATTTGCAGTTCTGGTTACAGAAACTCCGTTTACCAAATTCAAATCATCATATAAATAATAACCGTCAGGACCTGATAGTGAATAACTTGCTTTCGTTAGTTTGTTTTGAACTTCCTGATTTCCAGTTTGTCCCCAGCTTGCTCTTAATTTTAAATTGCTGATAGCCGTTACATTTTCTAAGAAACTTTCTTTAGAGATATTCCATCCCAAAGCAAAAGAAGGAAAGTAACCGTATTTGTTATTATCACCAAAACGAGTCGAACCGTCAGCTCTCATCGAAGCCGTTAGCAAATATTTATCGTTGAAGGTGTAATTCAATCTTCCAAAATAAGATTGTAATTCATTTACCTGAGCATAACCTGTAGTTCCGGACTGGATTCCTGCAAAACCAGGATTAATAGATGGTTTAATACCAACGCCTTGAGCAGCAATTCCGTCAATACTGAAACTTGTTCCTGATCTTTCAAATTTCTGATAGGAGAAACCTCCTAAAACTTCAAATTTATGTTTGTCTAAATTTAAATTATAAGTCAGATAATGTTCGATCAAAGAGTTTTTAGAATCTAAATTATTCTGAACGTATTTCCCTTTTGGATTTAAATCTGTTACGTTTGGATAAATCGTAGTATTTCTTTCAGCCGTAGCGCGGTCTAATCCAACATTTAATTTATATTCAAGTCCGTCGATGATTCTGAAAGAAGCTTCTAAATTCCCTAAAACTCTTAATGTACGGGTTTGATCTTCATAAATACTTAATAAATAAGCAGGATTATAATGCGCGTTCATGTTGAAGTTTGTATACTTTCCGTTAGCATCAAAAACAGATCTTGTTGGGTTTGCCATCAAAGTATGTACGATCAATTGGCCGTTAGAACCACCGTCATCACTTGTAGGAACTCCGTCGTGCTTAGTTTCACTGGCAGTAAGATTCACTTTTAATTTTAAACGTTTGTTGTCTAAAAATGATTCTGCCGCATTAATTCTACCGGAAAGGCGTTTGAAATTACTATTGCGAATAATTCCTTCCTGATCCATTTGTGCAACAGATGCGTAGTAGTTTCCTGATTCTGTTTGTTTTGCAAAAGACAAAGCGTTGTTTGTCGTAACTGCGCTTCTGTAAATTACATCTTGCCAGTCTGTGTTTCCACCGTGATCAAAAGCAGGTTGTTTAATCGCACCTCTGTATTCATCTGCGCTTAAAACATCTAATTTGTGCGCTACTGTCGAAACTCCCATATACGTGTCGAAAGTCAAAGTACCTTCTCCTTTTGAACCTTTTTTGGTAGTAACCAAAACAACTCCGTTAGATCCTCTTGCTCCGTAAATAGCAGCTGCAGAAGCATCTTTTAAAACCGTAATAGATTCGATATCACTTGTATTTAAAAAGTTTAGTGGATTTTTTGCTGCTGAAGCTCCAAAACCAACATTCGTTCCTGTTGGGCTCACATCGTCGTTAGATAACGGCATACCATCAACAACGAACAAAGGTGTGCTTCCGCTTCTGATAGATCCAACACCACGAATCGTAACGTTTACACCAGCTCCAGGCTCACCGCTTGTACTCACAACACGAACTCCGGCTACTTTTCCCTGAATTAAATTATCTACAGAAACGTTAACTCCTTGTTTAAAATTGGCTGCTTCTAATTGTGTTACAGCTCCGGTAACGTCTTTTTTAGATTGTTTACCATAACCAACAACCACAACCTCAGTCAATTCAGATGTATTTGGTTCTAACTGAATGGTCATGAAATTCTTTTGTACACCAACAGTTTTCGTTTTATATCCTAAATACGAAACTTCGATCGTTTTTCCTTCTGTAACAGAAAGTTCAAATTCTCCGTCAAAATTAGAAACAGTAGCGTTTTTTGTAGCAGTTTCCAAAATAGATACGCCCGGCATTGGCACGCCGTTTTCGTCTACTATTTTTCCTTTTACCCTAATTTTTTCTAATTCAGATGTTGCTTTTACAGTAACAATTGCTTTCTGAATCAAAACCAGTTTCCCGTTAATATTGTAATTAAAGTTAGCTTTTTTCGAAAGATCACTTAAAATTACAGATACAGATTCATTCGTATAATTTACAGTATAAGTAGTATTATCAGTAATAATCGCTTGTCCGTAACTAAATTTATAGTCCGTTTTCTGGCTCAATTTTGAAAAAATAGAAACTAATGTTGCTTTTTCTATTTTATTATTTACATTTGATTTTTTAAGACTGCCCGCACTATAACCGTTTAGAACGGAAAGTAACGCAAGGGCTAAAAAGAAAGTTCTTTTTAGAAAATTTAAATTGATTCGTTTAAAATACATGATTTAAGTTATTGGTTTTTCGATACTTAATTATTATCGCAGTTGTTCTCAGCAACTGCTTTTTTTGATTTTAGTTCACTTTTACTGTTTCGTCATAAACATTAAATTTTAGGTTTGTGATATAATTTATTTGTTTTAATACGCTTTCCAGCGAAGCATTTTTTTCGATAAATACGGTAACCGGAATGCTCAAAACCTGTTTGTTTTCGCATTCAAATTTTACTCCGTATTTGTATTGTAAAACCGTAATTACTTGTTGCAGCGTTGCTTCGTTTAAAGTAATATCTGTTGTATACCAATTAATTAGCAATGATTTATCAACAGGAAGTTTGGTTAGTTTTGTTCCCGAAAACAATGCTTCTTCATACGGAACCAAATCGACACTTTGCCCTTTTGAAGAAACATTTACTTTTCCGGTTACCACAATAACTTCACATTTTGATTTTGAAAACTGAATGTGAAATGAAGTTCCAACAACTCTTGTTTTAATTTCTCCCGAAGTAATAATGAAAGGATGCTTTTTGTCTTTGGCCACATCAAAAAATGCATTTCCTTTTAATAGAGAAACGTGTCTTTCATTTCCTTCAAATTTTTCAGGATATTGAAATAATGAGTTTGCTGCCAGATAAATTTTCGATCCATCACTTAATTCAATAGATTTGGGGATATCTGATGTTTTAAATGTGAGTTGCTTTTCATTAGCAATACTCGGTTTGAATAAAAATCCCAAACCTGCAAGAAAAAGAATACCGGCAGCGGCCATGTATTTAAAGTACGGTTTGAAGGTTTTCTCCTTCTCCATTCGAAGTTGAATTCCTTCATATATATTTTTAGAAACCTGATTAGAATTTCCCATCGAAGTTTCATCCCAATTTGAATTTTGATATTCGTTTAAGGCAAAATCATTCAGCAAATTCTCTTCTGCCTGAGATGTTTTATTGCGCGAACTTTTGTCGATAAGATATTCTAAACTGTGTTTTAATCTTTTTACCATAATACTTATTGTTAACCGTAGGTGTAATTTTAAACACATAGAAACATAGTTTATCCGCTTACCAGAAGTCGTTTCACTTTGCATTAACAATCATAGCTTACGTTTCGCTATGTGTGAAAAACTAGTTTTTTTAAAATTCTCTTTATTAAAGAAAAATCTATGTTTCTATGTGTTTAAAAAAAATGCCTTTATACTTAAAAGCTTTTATTACCTATAAGTACCGGAAATAACAAATCGTACTATCCGGAAATATTATGAAACCATTAACAGAAAGTTATCTTAAAATTTTTGGTGTAAAATGATAAACGGAGCCATCCACGCGAGATCTTTCAAGCCTTCGCGAAGTTGTTTTAATCCTGAAGAAATTTGGTTTTTAACCGTTTGTTTCGAAATTCCGAGTTCATCTGCAATCTGATCAATTGTCATATCCTGCATTTTGTACATCAGTAAAACCTCTTTTCTTTTTTCGGGAAGTTTGTCTAATAAAGAATAAAGCAAATCCATCACTTCGGGATCAATCGTTGCAAAATGATCAATTACGTAATCTTCGAATTTATCTTCAAGAATCGTCTTGTCGAACTTATTATTCTGGTAATGTTTAAAAACCTGATTTTTCACGGCGCGAAATAAATAAGGCTCAATAGCGTTTATTTCGACATCACTTTTTCGTTCCCATAAATCGACAAAAACATCCTGAACAATGTTCTGCGCCAAATCGTTATCCTGAGTCATCGTATACGAAAAAGCAGTTAGCTTTTTCCAGTATTGTGTATACGTTTTTTCAAAAATTTCAGGGTTTTTCATTGCTTATTTGGGTAGTATTATATGATGTAAAATAATAAAATGTTGTACTATTGTTTTTTTCCTGAAGGTTAACTTTCAATTAAATAATCAGCGCGTTTGTTTTATTAATACTACTTTTTTAAGTAAAAAATCACAGTCGGTTTGCGATTTCTTTTTTTTAATCTAACACCAAAACCAAATGTTGAATCTAATTTAGTACTCTCAAAAAACGACAAAGTTCACCTGTCTCGTCTCCACTCCTATTTTACTAATTCCTATTATTTCAATTATGAAACAAATTCTGTTTACATGTTTAATTACTATATCCGTAATTTTCAATTCAAATGCACAAAGCGACGATTTAAAAATCAACCAATTGCAGGTTATTGGTTCGCACAACAGCTACAGACACGCGATCGAAACTGATTTATACAACACGATTCAGGCAAAAGATACTTCGCGATCTTTAAAGGGTTTGCAATACACACATATTAGCCTTACAGACCAATTAAATAAAGGATTGAGAAATCTTGAAATTGATGTTCAGGGTGATCCTCAGGGCGGAAAATTTGTACATCCAAAAGGTTTGGATATTGCAAAATCTGAAGAAGCTTATGATCCAAATGGCGAAATGAAGAAACTTGGTTTTAAAGTTTTTCACATGATCGACATCGATTTTAGAACGTCATGCTACACTTTACAAAGCTGTCTTGCCGAATTAAAAAAATGGTCTGACGCAAATCCTGATCACGTTCCGGTTTTTATTACTCTGGAACCAAAAGATGACGATAGTTTTTTAGGTACAAAAGCCGAGAAATTTACGTCTGAATTGTTCGACGCCTTAGACAAAGAACTTCGCAAAGGTTTAGGAAACAAATTAATTACGCCAGATATGGTTCGCGGAAAATACAAAACGCTGGAAGAAGCGGTTTTGAACAACAATTGGCCAACACTTAAAAAAGCAAAAGGTAAATTTTTATTTATTTTGGATAATAACGGAGCCAAAAGAGATCTCTACGCTTTAAATCATCCATCTCTAAAAGGACGTGCCGCTTTCATCAACGCCGAGCCTGGAAAACCGGAAGCAGCAACTTTATTTCGTAATAATTCTGAAGATCCAACAATAACCGATTTAGTTAAAAAAGGCTACATAATAAGAACCAGAGCCGATTCTGACACAAAAGAAGCCCGCAAAAACGATTACACACATTTTGAAGCTGCAAAAAATTCAGGCGCACAAATTATTACAACAGATTATTATTTGCCAAGCACGTTTTTTGATTCTCCTTATCAGATAAAATACGATGATGGGACTTATGTGAGAGTTGATCCTGTTAATGGAGGGAAATAGTTTTCAGTTTCAGTTTTCAGGTTGTTGCTTGTAGATTTTTACCGCAAAGTTCGCTAAGGTTTTTTTTATAATGCGAATGTTTAAGTAACTAAAAAAGTTCGCAAAGCTTTGTAGATAAAGCTTTGCGAACTTTTTATTTTTTATTTTTTTGTCATTTCGGAGGAGAAATCACATAAAGTGAAGACATACAGTAATCGTACAGTTTGAAGAAAAGCTTTGCGAACTTTATAAACTTTATAAAAGAAACTTAGCGAACTTTGCGCAAAACCTTAGCGCTCTTTGCGGTAAAACCCACGCTCCAACAAAAACCTGAAACCTGAAACAAAACTTTTACTTCAAACTTTTAATCTCGCCAGATTTCAAATCAACACTAAAATGATCTGCAGGAACTTCATGCATGAATTTATTGAAGATGATTAAAAACAATCGCAGTTGGTTTTGCAATGGTTTTTCTTTTGAAGCATTTTCTTTATGATTTTCGAAGAAGGAATTTGACAAGACTTTGTAAACTTTAGCTCTTTTTTCGCCAACATCTTTTAAAGCCAATTCGTCTGCGCTGCGGAAACGATAAAAATCGACCAGAAAATCATAACCTGTAAACTTCAAATCTTCTTTTTTGAGTTTGTTTTCTGCTACTATTTTATTGGATTTTTGTTCTGCTTCTGTCCATTCTTTTTGCAAGGTTTCTTTGTTTTTCAGAATAAAATCAAAATCTTTTTCTGATTTGATATTAGCTAAAACCAACAATTGTTCGCCTGAAAGATTCAGGAAAAAATTCTTGAAATCCGAAGGCCAATCGTCTGATAAAAAACGCAAACGAACTAATTCTTTCAAATGGAAATCGGTAAAATCGTGGTAGTTTTTGGTTTCTAAAATGGCTTTGTTCCAAATGTCTTTGGTTTGCTGACTTTCTAAAAACTGATATTCCATTTTATATAAATCAAAAAGTTCGTCGTAACGCTTCACTTTATCAATTGTTATGGTTTGTATGTCAACAAGATTGTCTTTTTGAATCGTCAATAGTTTATACGCCGGAATATATGCCGCTAAAGATGGTGTTTGAATATTCACCAAAGTATTTCCTTTTGTGGTGGTGCGAACTCCCGTGTCGTTGATGTGCATGTGTCCGCCAAAATGAATTTTCAAGCCTGCATCGGCAAAGGTTTGTGCAACTTCTTCAACGGGAACACGGTTTAATTGCCATTTGTTTGGACCAAGCAGTTCTTTTATTTCCGCGGAAGCGTCATCATTAAAATCAATCATTGGGAAATGACTAAAGGCGATTAATATTTTTCCTTGTTTTTTGGCTTGAGCCGAAATTTCCCCGACCCATTTTATCAGATGTTTTTTGTTCGAAAGCACATTGTTATATCCCGTACTGGCATCTGAATAGTTTTTAGGATCTTTTGCATCTGCAGTTGCATTTTTCTTCGGAATATAAACATTGCCGTCAATCGCCATTAACCAAAGTCCGTCGATAGGTTCAACTACATAACTTACATCGGGAACTTCGTACCCAGGCGCGACTTCATAAATGCGGTTTGAGAGTTTTGCCGCTTCAACAGCTTTTTCGAAACTATAATCCTGATTGGTGTAAGTTGAAAATGGCGTTGCCCAGAATTTGTATTTTTCATTTGGATAAAACCCGAAGTTTTTCAATCCGTCTGTAATTCCTAAATAACCCATTTTAGCAATATCAGCCGTTACAATAACTGGCAGTTCTGTGGTTAAATTTGGCTTATACAGGCCTTCTTTGCTATAAATGGGTTGGCTTTTTCCTTCTTTGCCCAAAAAATCTTCTTTACCGGATTCCTGTGCAAAAGGCCCAACGGGATCGTGATTTCCAGTTGTGATAAAAAATTCAACGCCGTATTTTTTTCTGTATTGATCGAGAATTTCTTGCAATCCGCGCACGTGAATCGGCTGTCCGTCATCTGTATAATCACCCGGAAGCGCAACGTATTTTATCTTTCTCTTTGCGATATCATCAAGAGCGGCGATAAAAGCAAAATAGTTTTCGTTGAAAATTCGGGTCGAATGCAATTGCGACGCCATTGTTCGGATTAAATTATATTTTCCGGTTTTTGGATTTAATATTCCACGATAATCATTGTCTGAAAATTTCCCAAATAAATCCTGCAAATGCACATCTGATAAAAAAGCAATCTGAACGCCATCTAGTTTTGTTTGTTTTTGTGCCGAAACCAAACAATTGAAACTAATAAAAAACAGAAATAGAATTGAATTTTTATGAAAGGAAAATATTTTGGAATTCATAGGTTATGGTTTTGCAATTAGAAAGTTCCGGGATTACTTTCGCTTGCAATTTTATGGATTATAACCGAGAGTTGGTTTATGGGATTGTTATGGAAATGATAATGTTTGTTTTAACTAATACATATTGGGGCTGCTTTGCGTTTAAGGGATTTTAATTCATTATTCGCGAGAAATTCCGTAAGGGAAAACAAATGACAATATTGGGGTTACATTGCGTTCAAGGGATTGAAATCCCTAGCTACAAAATAAATCATTCCTCTGGAATTTTATATAGAGTTCCGGAGGAACGGGTCATATTGTAGGGATGGATTTTAATCCATCATTCGCAAACAAAATCGCCAATCTTTGTAGAAACTTTGCGTTCAAGGGATTGAAATCCATTATTCGTGAAGAAAATTGCAAATCTTTGTCTAGTTTCTTGCATAGATTTCTCGTTTCTCGGAATGACAAAAATGCGCTAAAACTTGTGATTAAAAATTGAAACTATTTATCAACAGAAATAATAAACTTCAAAATATCTTCTGTATTTAAAATATAATCGGGAGTCATATTTAAAAGGGCATTCGATGGCATATAAGGCATTTCTGCCGATTTAGGATCCTGAATTATTATGGTTCCGCCTGCTTCCTGAATCGCTTTTAAGCCTTTTGTCCCGTCTGTATTAGAGCCTGAAAGTAAAATTCCGATTAGATTTGGTCCGTAAACTTCTGCGGCAGATTCGAATGAAACATCAATACTGGGTCTGCTGTAATTGACTTTTTCAGAAATATCCAGTGCAAAAAAATCATCTTTTTCGAATAATAGATGATAATTAGATGGTGCAACATAAATAAATCCCGGCATTAATTGCACTTTGTCTTCAATAAGTTTTACCTCAGTGTGGGCTTTAAGTGTTATTAATGATTCGAGGGTTAAATCATCTGTTCCTCTTCGATGCAGGACAATTACGAGCGCAAAAGATTTAAATACCGGCAGATCAGGTAAAATTTGTAGTAACGCATTCAAACTCCCCGCCGATCCTCCAATAATAATTACTCTTTTATGTGATACTATTTTACTTTCCTCCATATTTTCTCTTTCTCTAACTGTTTGTATTTAGTTGTCGATATCGAATATTTAATAGTTTCTTTGGTTCCAAGGGCCAAAAAACCTAAAAGGGCCAGACTTTCATCAAATAAATTGATTACTCTTTTTTGTAAATCATTGTCGAAATAGATTAAAACATTACGGCACAAAATAAAATCGAATTCATTAAATGAGTTATCAGAAACTAAATTGTGCTGTGAGAAAACCATTTTTTCGGCTAATTCTTCATTGAATTTTGCAATGCCGTAATTGGCGATATAATAACTCGAAAAATCTTCCTGACCACCGGAATCTCTGTAATTTTCGGAGTATTCTTTCATCATTCGCAAAGGAAAAATTCCTTTTTTGGCTGTTTCCAGCACTTTCGAATTAATATCTGTGGCGTATATTAATGATTTATGCAAAAGTCCGGCTTCGTGAAGCATAATAGCCATCGAATATACTTCTTCGCCGGTTGAGCAGCCTGCATGCCATAAACGTATAAAAGGTTTTGTAGCAAGTTTTGGCAATATTTCTGTTCTGACGATTTTGTAAAATGCAGGATCGCGAAACATTTCAGTAACATTTACTGTAATTTCGTCAATCATTTTTTTACAATAATCGGCATCATATCTCACTTTTGATAGAAATTCGTAGAAATTTTTGAATCCATCTAAGTGGTAAACTCTGTTAACGCGCCTTTTTAATGATGCTCTAGAATAACTTCCAAAGTCAAAACCGTAATATTCGTAAATATCGTTTATAAGGGTTTCTAACTCAATGTCTTCTATCATAACAATTTTAAATTTTGCTTAAAACGTCCAGCAATTTATCTACATCTATAGGTTTTGACACATAGCCGTCTGCCCCGGCTTCGAGGCATTTTTCTTTATCGCCTGTCATAGCCTGAGCCGTAACAGCAATAACTAACGTATTTCTGCGTGACGGAATATTTTTTATAATCGGAATTGCCTCATAACCATCCATTTCTGGCATCATCATGTCTATCAAAATGGCATCAACATATTCGTCTGTTTTTAATAATCGTATTGCTTCTTCGGCACTTAAACAAGACAAACAATCGAATGATTTGGCACGTAAAACGTTTACCAAAGCAAAAATATTTCTTGAATCATCGTCAATAATCAAGACTCTTTTTTTATCCATATTCTTTTACTCAATATTAAATTTTATCGTACAGCCAAACGCGCAATAACGATAATAATTGGTCTATATCTACTGGTTTTGTAATATAATCTGAAGCTCCCGCTTTAATACATTTTTCTCTGTCGCCTGTCATTGCTTTTGCTGTTACGGCAATTAATGGCAGGGTCAGGAATTTAGGATTTGTCCTGATTTTCTCTGCCGTTTCATATCCGTCCATATTTGGCATCATCATATCGAGTAAAACGATATCTGTATCCTGATTTTCTTCTAATACTTTTATCGCATCATTTCCGTCGAAAGCGGTAATAACATTCATTTTAAAAACTTCAAGTGCTTTTGTCAACGAATAGATATTTCGAACATCATCATCTACAATCAAAACTTTTTTATCATGCAGAATATTGTTTAGTAAATTTAGTTTTTTGTAGCTTTCATTTTTACCATTTGCTCCTTTATTTTCTTCTACTAAATGCAAAAATAATGAAACCTCATCGAGCATTCGTTGGTAAGAATGAGCTGTTTTTACGATAATAGAATCGGCATATTTCTTAATTTTTACTTCTTCTTTAAGCGACAAACTTTTTCCTGTAAATACAATTACCGGAAGATTTTCTAGTCCCGGTTTTTTCTTAACGCCATCTAAAATTTGATACGCTTGTTTATCCGGAATTCCCATATCGAGAATTACGCAGTCTACATCAGTTTTATTTAAAGCATCTAAGCCTTCAGAAACTTCACTTTTTATCTCAGAATTAATATTATACGATTCTAAGAAATAAGCCAGAGCTTTAGCATGTTTCGGGTTGTCTTCGATAATTAAAACTTTTTGAGATTCTTTGGTAATTATATGCTCTATACGCGTGAAAACTTCGGGAATTTTATCAAACGCAACTGGTTTATCTAAGAAATCTACGGCACCTTTTAATAAACTTTCCTGTTTTAATTTGTGTGATGACATAATGTGCACGGGAATATGTTTGGTTTGATTGTTGTTTTTTAATTCTTCCAAAACTTCCCAACCGCTTTTTATTGGCAATTCAATATCCAGTAAAATACCAACGGGTTTGTACATCAACGCAAAATTTAAGGCATAATCTCCTCTTACGGAAACGACTACTTTGTATCCATTTTTTCGGCTGAAAGCCAAAAGCGATTGCGCGAAATTAATGTCGTCCTCGACAATCAGAATTACTTTATCTCCTTCTTCAATAATATCTCTGTCGTCTTCGATTTCATCTGGAATTACCGTTGATAAGTATTTGTTTTTTACTTTTCTTAATTCTTCGGTTTCCTCAGTAGAAATTTGCATTGGCGGCGGCGCTTTATCAACAATTATTTTTTTGCTGATTGTTCCGTAAACCGGTAAGCAAAGTGTAAACGAACTTCCTTCGCCTTCTTTACTATGCAGAATTATTTCTCCGCGAAGCAATTTGGCTAATTCTCTACTAATTGATAATCCCAAACCTGTTCCGCCGTATTTACGTTTTGTAGAACCGTCTGCTTGCTGGAAAGCCTCAAAAATCAGCGGTTGTTTTTCTAGTGGAATTCCGATTCCGGTATCTTTTACAATGAAACAAATCACTTTGTCATCGTCATCATTAATTTTTATTTCGACACTTACAGAACCTTTATCTGTAAATTTAATAGCATTTGAAATCAGGTTTTTAAGAATTTGCTCTAATCTCATTTTGTCTGTTTTAATGACAATTGGAGCCTCTTTCGACATAATTTCGAACTTAATTCCTTTCTCTTTTGCAACCTGAGAAAATAAATTGGATAGATTATCTGTAATTTCTTTGGTTGAAACATCTAAAAATTCCAGCTCCATTTTTCCGGCTTCGATTTTAGATAAATCCAGAATTTCATCAATTAAACCAAGCAAACTATTTCCTGAACTCTGAATTACTTTTGCAAACTCAACTTCTTCATTGTTCATGCTTTTGCTGTTATTTTCAGATAATAATCTGCTTAAAAGCAAAATGGAGTTTAAAGGTGTTCTTAATTCATGCGACATATTTGCCAAAAACTCTGATTTGTAGCGTGTTGTCAATTCCAGCGCTTCTGATTTCTTTTGAATTTCGTTGTTTCTTTCTTCTAATAAAACACTTCTTTCGGAAAGTTCTTCGTTGGTTTGTTCCAGTTCTTCCTGCTGCACGCGAAGCTCTTCTTCAGATGCCTGCAGTTTTTCTGTCTGTGCTTCTAATTCGGCATTAATTGCTTCCAATTCACTATGCTGAACACGTAATTCTTCTGATTGTGATTGGGTTTCTTCTAACAACTCCATAACACGTTTACGGTTTTGAGTTGATTTAATCGCAATCCCGATATTATTGGCAACAATTCTTAAAAATTCCAGGTGCAATTGAGAAAAGCCATAAATACTTGCCAGTTCTAAGGCACCTTCTATTCTGTTATCAATCAACGGAACTGCTACGATATGCGTTGGTTTTATTTCGCCCAAAGCATAATTTATCTGAATAAAATCTGAAGCAATTGTTTTTAATTCTAAGAGTTCACCCGAAATAATACATTGGCCTAATAAACCATCTCCTTTTTGAATGGTTTCCCGGCTTTTTGTTGGAATATAGCTGTATCCCGCTGTAAAAGAAAGTTCGTCAGCTTCAATAACATAGAAAACACCTGCGCTGCTATTCGTATAATGGCACAAATATTCGATAACATCTTTTGCCAGTTCGTTTAAAGATTTATCGCCCAACATTGCATTATTAAGTCCGGCCACACCGCTTTGTATCCATTCTTTTTCTGATATTAAAGTAAAAGACTGTTTTAAAGCGCCGCTCATATTATTTAACGATTCTCCCACGCTTCCCAATGCATCAGACTTAGTGTCGTCTACGCGAATGTCATAATTTCCATTCGAAATATTGGATGCAATCGTACTAATTACCTCGATTCTTTGCGCCGTTTCTATGTCTTTTTGCTCTAATTCTTTTTGAAGTAGAGAGCGCTCGTTATAGTCTTTTAAAATTCTGAACAAGAACACGATTGAGATCAAAAATGCAATAATAAAAGCTACAATAATTAAAACTGTACTGTAAGTTCCATAACGCTCTGAAGTTTCGTTTCGCTGTTTCAAAAGAGCTTGTTCACTGCTTTCAATTCGCTTAAAATAACTTCTAAGCTGGTCCATCATATTACGGCCTTCATTAAGATCGAAAGAAGTATTATTTTTTCCAAATCGTTTTTTTACGATTTGATTGTTTAGATATTTAAAGAAATTAGATCGAAGGGTTTTTAATTCTCCTAAAGCTTTTTGCTGTACCGGATTATCGATTGTAAGTTCGTCGAGTTTTTCAAAATAAGTATTCGATTCAGCTTCATAGGTATTGTATCGGCTTACAAATTGCTCGTCGCCGGTTATCAAATAGCCTCGCATACTTGTTTGGGCATCTGTAAGTGACGAAGAACCCTGATTTAAGTTGTAAATAACATCTTGGGTATGGTTGACCCAAAAGTTACTTTCTAATAAGTTTTTTATACTAATATAAGAAGCCGTAGAACTGATCATTAAAACAAGTAATGAAACCAGCGAACTAATTAGTAAATTTCTTTTAAAGTTGTTTTTCATAGGTTAAAATCCGATTTGTTTAGTTTTCGTATTGTAGAGGAAGGACTATTATAAAACTGGCGCCTTTGCCCAATTGACTTTTTGCGGTGATTAATCCGTTGTGTTTGTCGACAATTTTTTTGGCAATGGCCAGACCTATTCCCGTACCTTCATAAGTCTGACGGTCGTTTAGGCTTTGGAATATTATAAAAATTCGGTCGAGATAAATTTCATCAAAACCAATTCCGTTATCTTTTACGGTTATTCTGCAAAATTTTCCATCAGGAGAAACTTCTCCATCAAAATCTTTCGTTTTTATTAATTCTGAAGTAATTTCGATTACCGGAGTTTCTACATTTCCTGAGAATTTCAGTGCGTTTCCAATTAAATTTTGGAAAACCTGACGCAACTGACTCGGAATACTGTCTATTGTAGGAAGCTGGCTTGTTTTTATAACGGCACTTTTGCGTTCAATCAAATAATCAAAATCTGAAAGAACTTCCTGTAATACAACATTTAAGTCGGTTTTTTCAGGTTTCACTTTAGAGGAAAGTCTGGAATACGCGAGTAAATCTGTAATCAGCGTCTGCATTCTTTCAGCAGCTTTTACCGTGCGGTCAACATAATCAATTCCTTTTGCATCTGTTGTTAAATAAAGCTCTTTTATGATTTTTATAAAGATCTGAATCTTTCGGATTGGTTCATTTAAATCATGCGAAACCACCCATGCAAATTGCTGTAATTCGTGATTTTTAAGCTCTAGCTCTTCATTTTTAGAAACCAGTTCTTTGGTTCTTTCACTGATTTTAACTTCTAAATTATCCTGAGCTTCCTTGCGAATCTTGATCTCTTTTGAAAGTAAATCTTTCATTACTTTCAATTGATTTTGCTGATCGTAAATTTTAAGGAAGGTTTTTACTTTTAAGATAAGCAAATCTGTATCAACAGGTTTTGTAATATAATCGACCGCCCCGGTTTCGTATCCTTTAAAAATATACTTTTTTTCGATACTTATTGCCGATAAAAATATAACCGGAATTTCTTTGGTTCGCTTATTTCCTGATAAAATTTTAACTACTTCAAAACCATCGAGTCCAGGCATTTGAACATCCATTATTATAAGACAATAATTGGTTTTTAAGATTTTCTTTAAGGCTTCTTCTCCAGATTCTGCTGTGTCAACTTCTATATCATGCAGTTCAAGTGTTTTTTTTAAGGCAATTATGTTAGCCCGAATATCATCTACAATTAATATCATTTTATTTGGGGAGTAAAACGTTATGAACTAAGTTTTAAATTAATTCGGATTAATATTGAATTTTTCTTTTTAAAAGTTGATTATTCTTCTAAAAACATTCGCTCAAACTTTCAAATTTATAAAAAAAATAAACCTGAGAGTTTTATCGTAATTGAAATAAGTTTCATAATTCCCATGTTAAGTTTCAGAATTTCCATTTTGTAATGATTAATAAGATATTAGAATACTCTTACAATTAAAAAATTCAAATAATATCGTAGTTATTTTCATTCAAAATAATTAAAATCAGAATTTATTGCGATATTCTTTTGTGTGTTGAAGTTAAATTTATCGACGGGACAGTTATAAATTTAATTTGAATTTACTGTGGAAATTCTCTTTAAGTAAAATTCTAAATAACAGAAATCATGAATCTAACAGATATTATAGGTCTCTTTGCCGGAATTTGTGTGACAATATCTGTCGTACCGCAAATCCTGAAAGTTTGGAAAACCAAAAAAGTAAAACAAATTTCGCTTTTAACTTTCAGCGTTCTCACTTTCGGAATCGCCGTTTGGGTTGTTTATGGCATTCTTAAAAATGACTTACCCATTATTATTACAAATAGCGTGTCGTTGTGCTTGAATTTGATAATGGTTTATTTCATTATTTATTATGAAAAAGAAAGTTAATAAAAATCACTTTCCCGCTTGTATAAATATATTACAGAATTTTTTAGGTTTCTATTATTGGCTTCTCCTTTACTATTTGATTTTCGATGTATCTTTTTTGTCGCATACCCTTCTTTTTTCAATACGATGTTTGCCGTATTTGAATTTACTTTCAGTCTAAAAAAACCCGAGCTATCTGTTTTTGTATTATTCTCGTTAATAATAATTGCCACATTTTTAAGAGGTTTATCTGTATCATAATCATGTACATTTCCTTCAAAGGTGTAATTCTTACAGCTGCAAAAAAGTAGTGTTAGTAAAATGAATTTGAGTTTCATTTATTGTTTTTTTGTTTTTTTGTTTAAAAAAAACCATTTTGACATCAGGTAATGGCTTTTCGTTAATAACACCTGATTGTGTTACCATAAAGTAAACTTTAAAGTAATTCTCAAAAAACCTCAATAAGGTATATAAACAAAAGAATAGGACTTATTTGCTCATTATTAAAACAAAAAAAACAGCTCGTATAAAAGCTGTTTTTTTGTCTTACAAGTTAAAGGATATATTAGGCTGTTTTAGCTAGCGAATTTTCAGGATAATGTTTGTTTAGTACATGATATTTTTCTTTCAGTAATCTTGGGATATAACTTTTGCTTCCAAAACCAATTGAATGCAAAACTTCAGAAAAATTAATGTGCGAAATCCTTTTTATTTCATCAATTTGTCTCGTTGCCATATGCATAAACGGAGCAATGATTGTGGTGTAGTTATAACTGTGCTGAGCTATCTCTAACTCTAAAATGGTACTCATAATGCTTTTTTGAAGCAAACCTCTAACCGCTCCTTTTTGAGGAATTGTTTTAAGTTCTATTAGCTTTTCGGTAATTTTTGGATTTTGATGTCCAATATAAATATAGTTTCCTGATTCGTTTGTAAACATTCTTTTTAATTGAGAAATCAATTCAAAACTTTCGTGTTTTACAGAAGCCGTTAAAGGCATAATGATCAAAGAAAACTGAATGCGTTTGAAACTTTCGAAATACAAAACCGTATTAATAGCCGATGTATTGCTTAAAATACCGGTTTGCTGTTTTTTAATGCTTTTTCTTTCACCATTTGCACCAAAACTATGTGTCAGGCTTCCTTCTTCGCAATAAGTAAAAAATATTGGCGCACCCTGAAAAGATTCAATACTTAAACTTACATCATTATGAAACATAAGATCAAAATGCATGTATGATATTTCTTTTTCAAAATGAGTTCCGGTAATTTCTCCTTTTGCCCATTTTGATTTAATAGTTAAATTGTAATCATTATTGTTAGTAGTTAAATCACCACTAAAACTATCTTTAAGATCATTAAAAATTGTATCGAATTCTCCTGTATTTAAGTAAAGTTTTTTCATTTGGTCTGGCTTAATAAATTGGTTAGTACTTTAATTTATGTACAATCTATTATTAGGTTTTTATTCCTGTTTTATAATATTCAAATTTCATACATATTACGAGGAAATTTATTATACAATTTCAGGCAGATTTTTCATAATTAATATCTTACGTTTAAAAACTATCGTTTTTGATTGTAAACATTACTATACTAATGACTTAACAGCCCAGTCCGCAAAGTTTATGCAAAGTCCGCAAAGTCTATATAAAGCTTTGCGAACTTTTGCGTTTGCTAAACATCATAAAAAATCCTGCGCCCTTTGTGGTTAACCATTACTTATAATAACCACAAAAAAAAACAGCTACTCAGAAATTAAATCCTGAATAACTGTTTTCCTGCAAAATAAAATAATCTAACCTATGATGTCGTTTCGTTTATATCTGAGTTTTGAGCATAATTTTCTTCTGGAATATCCTTAAAGAATTCTGCTTCTTCAAGATCTGCCATTGGTCCGTAACCAATTAAATGAGTTCCTTTTACCTTGTCATTTGTTTCTATTATATATAGAATTGACATATCATCAGGATCACTCATCCCTTCATATCTGTGATGGGCAACAATATGTATGTCTTCAGGTTTATAACCTTGCTTAGTTTCTGAATCAATTAAAGTATTGTTGTCGAATATAAAATTGCTTGTATATCCTTCCCCTTCATATTTCTTTATATAGTCTGTTTCGTGTTTTGACATTTCCTTTTTCATGATCTGATATTTTTAGTTAAAATGTTTAGCAATTTCTTTTTATTCAAATTTCCTTATTTAAAAAAGATAAGCTTAACTCAATAGATTTTAATTTTGCCTCAATTAAAACTTTAGACTTAGACTAATTTTTGGTTTATATGCTTAAAGAATTCTGCATTTTTCTTTAGAAATTAGTATATTTATTGCACATAATCAATAGCCCTGTTGGCATTGATTCAAAAAAGAAAATAAACTTTCATGACCGATATGAATCAGGATTTCCTTTCGAAAGGAGGCGAAATGGGAGCATTAACCCGTGCTAAGGATTGGAGCAAAACCATTGTTGGTTCAGTCGAAACATGGCCGCAAAGTTTGCGTACTACATTAGGACTTTTATTAAACTCTAAATTCCCAATGTTTTTATTTTGGGGACCCGAACATATTTGCTTTTACAATGATGCCTATCGTCCAAGTTTAGGCAACGAAGGCAAACACCCTTCTATATTAGGTCAAAGAGGAGTTGATTCCTGGCCTGAAATCTGGGATTTTATAAAACCTCTCATCGATCAGGTACTTATTGAAGGTGAAGCAACCTGGCACGAAGACCAATTTTTACCTATATATCGTAACGGGAAAATGGAAGATGTTTACTGGACTTTTAGTTACAGTCCTGTAAATAACGAATCTGGAAAACCTGCCGGAGTTTTGGTAATTTGTAATGAAACAACCGAAAAAGTAAAACTGGTAAACAAATTAGAAGACAGCAATTCACGATATCTCAATAACATTTTGCAAACCCCAAGCGCTATGTGCGTGTTTAGAGGTTCTGATTATGTTGTTGAAATTGCCAATAAACTGATGCTGGAACTATGGGACCGAAAAGAAGATGAAGTATTGAATAAACCCATTTTTGAAGGACTTCCGGAAGCAAAAGGCCAGGGATTAGAAACTGTTCTTGAAAATGTGTATAAAACCGGAGAAAAATTTGAAGCACATGAACGTGTTGTAAAACTTCGTCGAAATGGTATTGTTGAAGATGTTTACATCAACTTTGTGTACGAAGCTTTAAAAGAACCAGATGGCACTATTTCTGGCATTGTGGCTGTAGCCAATGACGTTACGGCACAAGTAATTGCACGAAATATTGTAGAAGACAGCGAGAAAAGATTTAGAAATACTGTAAAACAGCTGCCGCTTGGCATCGCTACACTAAAAGGAAAAGAGCTAATTGTAGAAATGGCCAATCCTAGTTATTTGCAGCTAATTGATAAACAAGAAGAAGATGTTCTTGGAAAACCCATTTTTGATTCAGTTCCCGAAGCAAAAGAAACTATGTTTCCTTTGCTATATAAAGTATTAGAAAATGGAAATCCCTATTATACAGATGAACTTCCGGTGGCGTTAAACCGTTATGGAAAACAGGAAATCTGTTATTTTAATTTAGTTTTTCATCCTTTAAGGGAAGATAACAACTCTATTTCAGGCGTTATAATTGTCGCTTATGAAGTTACAGAAGCTGTAAAAGCAAGACATCTTATTAAAGAAAGTGAAGAGGCTTTTAGAACATTAATTATGCAATCGCCAATTGCAATGGCTATTTTTAGAGGTAAAAATCATACTATAGAAATGGCTAATAATGTTATGATGAGCCTTATTTGGCAAAAAACAGAAGAAGAAACGATTGGAAAACCAATTGTGGAAGTTTTTCCTGAACTCATTGAGCAAAAATATCCTGACTTGCTGGATGATGTTGTAAATAATGCCAAAATTATTAGAGAAAAAGAAGCACTCGCTTATATAAATGTTAAAGGCAGCCTGGAGAAATTTTATCTCGATTATCAATATACGCCATTGTTTGAAAAAGACGGTACTGTATCCGGAGTAATGATTACAGTGAATGACGTTACGGATAAAGTAGAAGCCCGAAAAAAAGTAGAAGATACTGAAGAAAGAGCGAGACTAGCGGCAGAAGTCGCCGAAATCGTAACCTGGGACCTGAATATACCAACACAGGAATTAATTTATTCTGAGAATTTGCCGTTGCTTTTTGGACGTGAAAAGAATGTAAAACTAACACGACCTGAAATTCTTACGCAAATTCATCCTGATGACAGGCACATTTTGGAAAAAGCATATATTGTTGCGCTTCAAACTACTATTTATAAATATGAATCGAGAATTATTAAACCCGATAATTCGATTAGCTGGATAAAAGCACACGGAAAAATATTTTTTGATGAAAATGGCGAGCCCGCAAAAATGATTGGAACTATCATTGATATTACTGACGAAAAAAATACGCAACAGATATTAATGAAAAGCGAAGAAAAATTCAGGCTTCTGGCTGATTCTATGCCTCAGCATGTCTGGACAAGCGATTCTTTGGGCAACATCAATTATTTCAATAAATCTGTTTACTCTTATTCAGGACTTGCAATTGAGGATATTGAAAAAAATGGCTGGCTGCAAATTGTTCATCCTGATGATGTCGAAGAGAATATTAAAGTTTGGGTAGATGCCATAATAACCGGAAAAGACTTTTTGCTCGAACACCGTTTTCGTCGTCATGATGGCCAATACAGATGGCAGTTAAGCCGTGCAATCCCTCAGAAAGATGAAGAAGGAAACATACAAATGTGGGTGGGAACAAGTACCGATATTCAGGATCAGAAAAATTTTACTAATAAACTTGAAAAAGAAGTTCATGAACGCACCGCCGAATTAGAGCAAAAAAATAAGGATTTAATTAATATGAATATAGAATTACAATCCTTTGCTTATATCTCAAGTCATGATTTGCAGGAACCTTTGAGAAAAATCCAGACTTTTGCAAGCCGACTTTCTGATTTGGATGAGCAGAATATTTCGGCGAAAGCCAAAACCTATTTAGGACGTATAGAAGTTTCGGCAAAAAGAATGCAGACTTTAATTCAGGATCTCCTTACCTACTCCAGAACAAATTCTGCCGACAGGGTTTTTGTAAAAGTAAGCCTGGATGAAATTGCAGAAGAAGTGATAAGTGATTTTTCTGAACGTATTGAAGAAAGCAATGCTGTTATTAATCTTAATCCGTTGGGTGAAGCAACTGTAATTCCTTTTCAGTTTAGACAATTACTGCATAATTTGATTGGAAACGCTTTGAAATTTTCTAAGAAAAATGAAAATCCGTATGTCGAAATCAAAGCAAACAGAATAAGGGGTTACGAAATAAAAAATCCTGTTGATTATCCTGATAAAATGTATTATCATCTTACAATTTCTGACAACGGAATTGGTTTTGCGGATGAATTTAAGGAACGAATTTTTGAAGTTTTCCAAAGATTAAATACAGAAAGTGAGTTTTCCGGTACCGGAATTGGTCTGGCAATTGTGAAAAAAATTGTCGAAAACCATAAGGGAATTATAAGGGCGTACAGCCAAAAAGATAAAGGAGCCACTTTTGAAGTTTACTTACCGGAATAAAACAAAAAACACCAAACTCAATATGAATTTGGTGTTTTTTGTTTTGTATATAATCTTATGATTTATAAACAAAGTTTTTGGGTTCCGGAACAAAATTTTTCCAGTCAATTTCGAGTGCATGCTCTATAGACTTTACAATATCTTTCATTAAAACGGGCTTGGTAATAAATAAATTAGCACCAAGTACACGACATTTTTCTATAATACCTGGCTCGTTTGAAGTTGAAAAAATAACAATTGGAATATCTTTTTTTTCTTCAGAATTTCTAAGTTCTGCCAAAACATCAAAGCCATTTTTGCCGGGCATATTCAAATCTAAAAAAACAACGTGAGGTGTAGGCGGCGGATTGTAAATCGCCGTTAATAATTTTTCTCCGCCGTTATAAGTTAAGAGTTCTATTTTCTTAGCCATTGATTCAACAGCATCGACAAAAATACTTAAGTCATCTTCATCATCATCTGTATAGAATATGGTTACATCTGTCATATAATTAGAAATAGTATATTTTATGATTCAAAGATAATCCAAATAAATATTACAATTGATTTAAATCCTTAAAAGAAATACAAAATAGAAATCTCATAACTTCTGATTTTAATTGTATAAGAGATAAAAACATTAAAAACAGCAACTTTACAACTATCAATTTTGAAGCAGAAGCATTGCTTAAAAACAATGGATCAATGTTTTAAACAAAATACACTAACTTAAAATATATAGTCATGGGAGATCATAAAGACCTAACGAACGAATTTGCTGTAGATAAAATAAAAGATCTTGCAGAAAACATCAAAACCTGTATGTTGTGTACCTACAACATTGATAACAGGTTACAATCGCGACCAATGTCTGTGCAAAAAATAGATGAATTGGGGCAGCTTTGGTTTTTATCTGACAGAAACAGCAGCCAAAATGCCGAAATTACGCAGAATCCAACTGTCGAAATATTCTTTTCTGAACCGCACGATAAATTCTTAACCCTACACGGAACGGCAAGTATTTTATACAACCAGGAAATCATCCACGAATTGTATGATCCGATTATTAAAGTATGGATGCCGGGCGGTGAAGATGATCCAAATTTAAGTATCATTAAAGTTGTTCCTGAAGATGGTTACTATTGGAACAATAAAAACGGAAAAATGGTAGCCATTGCAAAAATGACCGCCGCTTTTGTAACCGGAAAAACGATGGATGACGGTATTGAAGGAAGTTTGAAATTGTAGTTTAAACGCCGCCTGAAATTTTAACCGAAAGTCCGCAAGGATTTACGCAAAGAACAAGCAAAGTATAGAAACTTTGCGAACCTTGCGTAAATCCTTGCGGACTTTGCGGTTTATTTATTCTTTTTCTTTTTTCTACATTTTTGCCGTTAACCTCAGTTCTTTAAACGCCAAAGCATTCAAAATTCCTGCTTCGCTTGCTGTATTATTAAAGTAAACAAAACCGGGTTTGTCTTCAATTTGATTTTTAATGTTTTCTAATTCTTCATTAGAATAACTGGAATAAAACAGCTTTTTATTTCCGTGAAAACGAACATACGTAAGAGGAAATTCGGTAAAAATATCCTCCGGTAATCCTGGATAACTTACGCTGCAGAAAGTGATATTATTTTTCAGAAAAGCATCCCACACCTCTTGGTTCCACCAGCTTTTATGCCGAAATTCGACTACATTTTTAAAGCTTTTATCTAAGGTTTTAATAACGTTCCAGAGTCTTTCGTGCGTATAATCAAAACTTGGGGGAAACTGAAAAAGAATTGCTCCTAATTTTTCTTCTAAGCCATCATCGCATACATTGTAAAACTCTGCCATTTGCTCTTTGCAATCTACAAACTTTTTGATGTGTGTGAGTTCTTTTGGAGCTTTTACAGAAAACAAAAAATTATCCGGTGCTTTTTTGTACCAGTTTTCCATAATTCTAAGTGTTGGAAATTTGTAAAAAGTACCGTTCATTTCGTAAGTATTAAAATGCCGGCAATAAAAATTAAACCAATTTTTGGTTGGTAAATCTTCGGGATAAAAAATGCCTTTCCAAAAACGGTTATTATAACTTGAACATCCTATTTGTATTGCTTTTTTCATGAGTCTAGTTGTTGACAGTTGGTACAGAAAAAACTACGGCGTTTTTTTACACCGGTATGTTTTTTTATAAAGGGAAGATTGCATCTCAAACAAGTTTTTTTGGTATGGGCGAGCCAGTGTTTTTTCAACTCAAATTTCTTTTTCCATTCCAAAAACTCAAAACTGTAAATCGAGCATTCATCTATTATTTCTTCTATTTTATCAGACGGAATTTTCCCTGTTAAAGATTCCGGGTGAATTCGACATCGGTACAAAACTTCATTTTTAATAATATTACCAACGCCCGAAAATATATTCTGATCCAGAACTGCATCGCAAATCATTTGTTTTGGAATTTTTTCCAGACTTTGCTTTGCTTTTTCGGGATCCCATTTAATGTTCATGACATCCTCGCTCCAATCATAATATAAACTCAAATCGCCTTCGAGAATTTTTACAGAACAGGTATAAAAATTAAGTTCACCGTTGCTAAAAACAAGACTTAATCTTGGCGTGGTTTCTTTTCTTTCGTTAATGCGGTAAGTGCCAAACATTAGCAAATGAATTTTAACGGTAAAATCATCAAAACAAATTAAATAATGTTTACCCCAGGTTTTAATTTCATTAATAATTTTTCCTTCCAGACGTTCTAAATCTATAGCGCTGTTTCCGGAAACAGAAATTATTTTTTGTCCTGAAAACTGTTCTGTTTCTTCTTTAAGGATTACTATTGACGGACCTTCGGGCATGGTGATTGTATTTTTATGTATGGTTTTTGATTTAAATTAAAATTTAAAAAGTGCAGCTTTTATACTGCACTTTTAAATGTATTTGAAATTATTCTTCATCTTCTTCTGCAGCTTCAACATTAATTGCATTTACGGCAACTTCTGTTAATAATTTGTCTGCTCCTTTTTCTTCGTCAAGAGTTAATTCTAATAACGATGCTGCTTCTGTAAGACCAAGCGTTTCAGCAAATTGTCTTAGAGTTCCATAAGTGGCGATTTCATAATGTTCAATTTTTTGGCTGGCAGCAATAATTCCTGCATCACGAACAACGCCAATTTCAGTTTCTTCAAGGATACTCTTACCTTCTTCAATTAGCCCCTCCATTGCGTCGCATTTTTTTGCAGTTGCTTTTTTACCAATACTATCAAAAACCTGCTCTAATCTGGTTACATGTTCTTCAGTTTCAGTTAAATGGTTTGTAATGGCATCTATAAGCTCTGGAGATGTTGCATTTTTTGCCATTAGCGGAAGCGCTTTTATCAAGGCTTTCTCTGCCCAATAAATATCTTTTAATCCATCTTCAAAAAGTTCTGTTAATCCAGAAGCTGCATTTGATTTTGGTTTTGTTACACCTGCCTTAGTGGTTTGTTTTGGTGCTGTTTTTTTTGTCGTAGTCTGTTTCTTATTTTTAGTTTCCATGATAAATAATTTTATTTGTTATTAATAGTTGTAAAAGTAACTTCGATTAATACCATTTTGTTATAGTATTTCTTACATTATTTACAACATAAACATCTGTGAATTATAGAATTAGCAACTTTAATTTTATAATAAATTCTTACTGCTTACTCCATAGATTTGTATTATTACGAACATAAAATTAACTTATCATGGAAACTACCGATAAAAGAAATAGCTCTGTAGAAAATAGAGATCCGCGTAATCAAAATTTAAACAGACAAAATGCAGTCCTAAATGAAAAACTGTATAATAACGATGAAATGAAAATGTCAATCCGTCAGGAAAACCTTAAAAACCAAGGGAATACCAGAAACGGATATGATCCTAATAAAGCAATTCCAGATCACGAACGCATTACAAATGAAGATGATTTAGACGATTTAGATGACGATTTTCATCAACCAGGTGATCTTGTCGATGATGCTGACGAATTGAATGATGAATATGATAATCCATCTGATAATATAAATGATGATTTTAATAATCCCGAAGATGAATTTGAGGAAGAAGAATATCAGGAAGAAGAGGAAGAAGAATTAGATGATCACACGCATACAACGGGTGATCTTCTTTATGATGAAAATGCAGAAAACCTCAACGACGAAATCGATAATCCATCTGACGACGAAGAGTTAACAGAATCAGATGAGGACCTACAGGAATTAGATCCTGAAGATGACGATTTAGAAGATGATCTTGAACCAGATGAAATCGAAGAAGAAGATTCAGGAGATAATTATCCTGACAATGATCCAAGAAAATTCTAATTTTCAGAAAAAACAGAAAAAGCCGCTACTATTAATACTAGCGGCTTTTTTTTGCCTTTTAGCAGTGTAAATTAATCTCCTATTTTACTGAGAGTCGGGATATCGTCCATTCTTTCCAGACGTTCAGCAAGACCTATACGGGCTTCGTTTAATTCCAATTCGGCTTTGCCTAATTCTTTATACCATTCTTCTTTTCCGGTTTCTGAACCTTCTATTTTACGCATAATTTCAAAAATTTCGCCTTGTGCTTCCATAACGGCGAGTCTTTTATAATACGTTAAACTCTCTGTCATGTGTGCAAGTGCAATCATGGCAGTCAAAAACGGATGATTGTTGGTTACGTTTACATCGCGCACCCGACCATGCTCTAACTCTACTTTTAAGGCAAAAGCAAATTCTTCCATATTAAATCGTTCGTGCCTGCTTTGCGGATTCAAATACGCCCTTATTGCTTCAACATTATCCATAGTCGAAAGGTCGACATCAGTATCTTTATCCTTGTTTAAATCTCTATATACAACAGCTGCAATAGCCCTTGCTTCATCAATTGTGGGGTCATTTTCTGGATTTTCAAAATCTCTTTCTGACCAGTCCCAATTTTCAGGATGAACAGGTTTGATGTATTTTTCACAAAAATCTGTTACATCATTTTTTAAGCTTACCATTTGGTCGTCTCTTTTGATGTAAACATCCTGATAAGCACCACTTTTAGTTCCCATAATTTTTTTGATTATTGTTATAAAATAAAACGACACATATACCTGGTGGTAATGTGCCGTTTTGTCCCCAACTTGAATCCCTTTTATATTTATCAAAGTTGCTGCATAAAAAGGGAAACTGTTGACTCAAAACGCTTAATTTTTATCTCAATCCGTTTTTGTTATGAAAATTCAGGCTGAAAATTGCTTATCAATTCTGAAAAAGCAATTTCTGAATGCGAAAAATGGGGCTGATTGCTTCGGCATTTTTTTGCGCGATCAAAATATTGCTGAATTGAACCATCTTCATAACTTGCTACAATAAGCGGATGTACGTAATAATTTTTACACACATTTTTAGTATTTCCCAAAGCTGTAGCTGTAATTTCAAAAGCTTCGAGAATATTCTTTTTAATTTCTTTTTCATCGGTTGTTGTTCCGATGCTTGCTAATGTCTCAAAAAATATCAGCGACGCCCCCCAGGTTCTAAAATCTTTGGCACTAAAATATTTTCCTGTAATTTCATGCAGATATTGATTGACCATATGACTGTCAAGAACTTTTCGTTCGCCATTAGCATCAAAGTATTTAAATACTTCCATACCCGGAATTTCCTCACATCGCCCAACCAATTTTACTAATTTTTTGTTTCTTGTTGTTATGGTGTGTTTTACCCCTTTTTTTCCAACAAATTCAAAACGCAGGGTATTTTTATCAATATTAATGTGTTTTTTTCTTAAAGTCGACAGTCCGTATGATTTATTGTCTTTGGCGTATTTTTCATTTCCAATTCGAATATGAGTTTCTTCCATTAATCGGATTACAAGTGCTGTTACTTTGTTTTTACACCAGTCTTTTTGTTCCAGATCCCTATCAACCTGTTCTCTTATTTTAGGAAGATATTTTCCAAATTCGCTTATTTTATAAAACTTAGTCTGATTTCTAATTAGATTCCATTTTGGGTGATAGCGATATTGTTTTCTGTTTTTAACATCAGTTCCTACAGCCTGAAGATGACCGTTTGATAAATCAGCAATTCGAACGTTTTCCCATGCCGGCGGAAGTACAAGGCTGTTAAAGCGTTTTATTTCGTTTTTTGCCTTTATACATCTTCCGTTTTTTTTATAAATAAACGCCTCGCCTTCTTTGCAACGTTCAATTGTAAGGCTGTTATCACTTACATAAACTAAATCTAATTTTTCGAGAACCAATTGAGGTGATTGTATCAATTGCTTCATTAATTTTTCCTGAGAGAGTTTGGCATTCATAGTTATATTGAAGAAATAAATTTCGTTTTAGTTATTGCGTAATGATTTAATTAGATTTTTTTTATTCATATAAGAACGGCCTTCTACACCAACTTTTCTGGCTTGCTGGTACAATTCATCCTTGGTCCATTCTTCGTATGGTCTTGCTTTTTCTCCAGAAGTTGGAGTATTGAATTTTTCGTTGCTCAAAACCTTATGAATAAGAGTTTCGTAATGTTCTTTATTGTTAGTTTCAGAATTTTGCATGACGATAAATTTTATGATTAGTATTCACTAAAGCGTAGTATCAAAGTTCTTTAAAAACTGTTGCGAACTCGTTATATAATTCTTTCGTATACTTTCATAATTAACTCTACATCAAGTGGTTCTTAAAACAAAAAAATCCCAATTCTTTCGAATTGGGATTTTGTTTTAAGTTATGAGCTATTATTTTTCTGGAGTTAGGCAAGAAACCAATTTGTCATCTTTTGTTGCACCGATATAGCCATGACCTTTAAAATAATAAAATTTAAAATTACCATAGTTCATTTTTGCTTCGATTACCAGCAGATTTTTATATATGCAATATGGAGTTTTCAGTTCTCCATTGTAGGAGATAATCTTAAATTGATCTTTTCCGTCTGCTGTTTTCCATTTATCACCTTCTTTAAAATTAATGTTATATCGAATCCATTCTTCTTTGGTATCCTGGTCGTATTGGTATACTATCCCATTTTCTTCTCTAAAATACAATAAACTAATTCTTTTATCTTCCCATTCCTGTTCGAATTCAGTGTATGTTTTTCCATTAATAATTTTCGTGTCCTTTTTTATTTCTTTATAAAAGGTCTTGTACCAATATATTTTCTTACTGAAATTATATGATGAAACGGGAAAATAATTTCCCATTTTTGACTCTTCACAAAACTTTTGTCCTTCATCTAATTGCGAATATGAGCTGTAACTAATTAATAATAAAAAGGCGAGTATTGTTTTATTCATTTTGAAATTTGTTCATTATTAAATCTTTTTATTTTGAAAATAAACATCAACTTCAAGATACTTTTCCTTCATTAAACTCAGAGCAAAAGCTGCTGCGGCAGATGTAAAAACCGAATAATCAAAAACGCCTTTTATTCCTGTTGAAAATGTCATTGATAATGCAAAAAGCAATAATAAACAGCCGCTCAGTTTGGCGAAAAGTTCTGTTTTATAACCTAAAAGCAGAAAAACAGCAAAGATAATTTCTGCGGCGGTTGCAATAATTCCAATCGGATTAATCAAACTGTCCGGAACTAAAGGATTTAATAATTTGGTGTACGCTAGAAAACTTTCCCAATTTCCCCACACCGAAACTTTTTTGCTCCAAAGTCCAAATCGATCTGCAACAGCTGAAAGAAAGCTTACGGAAAGTGCCAGACGTAAAAATATTTTAACTGATTTTTGGTTTATTATTGATGGCATGGTTTCTATTTGTTGTTTTTACTAGTACTCTTTATTCAATTTTAATCTCTATAAGACTTTTTACCAAAATACCTTTTATATTTTTATCTAAAACATCCTTTATGGCTTTTTTAGACTTATAAATAAATTTAACGTCTTTTGTCTCAATTTCAAGATTATTTATCGAATTGGCAAATTTTGCAGTTTCTTTAGTTGACCAAGTTCCAATTCCGTAATAAATTGTAGCAATTTCATTTTTCTTTAAATTATAAACTATCGAGTCATTTTCTGCATTTTGGTAAAGTTCAAAATCTTTTACTTTAGAATCTAAATTAATCTTAATTTTTACATCAGAATCTGTTTTGTTTATAAATGAAATATGCTGCGAAGGATCGCAGCTTATCAGAACATTCGAGAAGAAAATTAATAACAATAATCTAAGTAGGTTTTTCATTTTGATTCGGTTTTCTGCTGTTGCGAGAACGTAAAGAATATAATTTTTAAAAAGAAGTTTTAATTTTTGATTTTAATGTTTCAACAAAATGGGATCCATTTAAATCTTCATTTTTAATAATAAATGAAGTTCTATTTTTTAAAGTTATAAAACTGTAATTTTTCGTGACATATATCTTTTTAATAGTATGCCACTCACACACTTTGACAACATTGTTATAAAAATTATTAAATTCTATTCCATCTGGTTTTATTTCTAAAGACTTTTCCCCTAATAAATTAGGTTGCGAATCTATTAGTTTTTTGATTTTTGAATGTTTTATTAAATCAGGAATAATACTAATGACAATCAAGGCAAAAAAGAAAAAAATAGCTGAAATAAATAAAAATTCCGACCAATTAAAGTCTTTGTATACAAATGTATAACTCACTATAACTGAAACCAGAGAAAAGTAAGTTATCAGAAATATGTATCTTTTCGTCATTAATTCTTTATCTGCTTTTTTATAATCTTCCCGATCTAAGGTGTAATTTATTTTCAATGTTTGTTTATTTTAATGAAACAATAAAAGAATTATTTATTATCTAGTGCTAATATAAATCATTCGAATCTATCAATCTTGAAATCCTGTAACATTATTTAAAAATACTGTAAGGCATTCCTACTACATCCTGAATAATTTTACATCATAACATTTAAACCATAAAATCATGAAAAAGTTACTATTAGCAGGAAAAGTTATTTTAGGCGCCGGACTAATCATTATATTTTTAAATTCTTGCAAAAACGAAACTAAACAAGAAGATCCAAAAGAGGTTGCTGAAGATGCTAACGAAGCTAAATTTGACTCGATCGACAGCAAAGAAGATGATTCTGAATTTTTAGTAGATCAAGCTGAAATTAACTTAGCTGAAATCGAAATTGGAAAACTAGCGCAAACTAAAAGTACAAATGCAGAGGTAAAAAGTTTTGGTAAAATGCTTGTTGATGAGCACACTAAATCAGCATCTGAAGTAAGTGCTTTGGCTAAAACAAAAAACTTTACACTACCAACTTCTTTAACAGAAGAAGGTCAGGAGGAATATAAAAAACTAAACGAGAAATCAGGTGTTGATTTCGATAAAAAATTTGCTGATATGATGATCGATGGTCACGAAAAAGCAATTGATAAACTTAAAAAAGCTTCGGAAGATGCAAAAGATCCAGACGTTAGACAATGGGCTTCTAATAATATCGCTGGCTTAACAGCACATTTAGAACATGCAAAAATGCTAAAACAAAATCTGGACAAAAAATAAAAAATTGGTACTGGTATTTTTTTTGAGAAACCCCTTAAGAGTTGAATTGCTTAAGGGGTTGTTTTTTTATAGATACTAAGTTGCTAAGATTCTGAGGGACTAAGTTTTTTTCTTAGCATCTTAGAAACTTAGAACCTTAGCTACTTTAAAGAGGCCATATCAATTACAAAACGATATTTAATATCTCCTTTTAGCAATCTTTCGTAAGCGTTGTTTACGTCATTTACACCAATTAATTCGATGTCTGCGGTGATGTTGTGCTCAGCGCAAAAGTCAAGCATTTCCTGAGTTTCTGCGATTCCGCCAATATTGGATCCTGCGAAACTTCTTCTGCCTAACAAAAGACTGAAAGACGTTACAGGAAGCGGTTCCATCGGAGCACCAACCAAAACCAGATTTCCGTCTACTTTCAATAAATTCAGATATTCATCAATATTGTGCTGTGCCGATACGCAGTCTAAAATAAAGTGCAAACTTTTGGCATATTTAGCCATTTGCTCCGGATCTGTAGATAAAACAACTTCATCTGCACCTAAACGTTTTGCATCTTCGGTTTTAGATAATGAAGTCGTGAAAACTACCACATGAGCGCCCATAGCTTTCGCCAATTTGATTCCCATATGTCCTAAACCGCCAATACCAACTACTCCTACTCTTTGTCCAGGGCCTACTTTCCAGTGTTTTAACGGAGAATAAGTTGTGATTCCGGCACAAAGTAAAGGTGCAACTCCGGCAAGATCTAATTTATCCGAAATATGCAATACATAATTTTCATCAACAACAATACTTTCAGAATAACCACCAAAAGTTTGTCCGCCTAAATGAACGTCAGGAGAGTTGAAAGTCAAGGTATTTCCCGGCTCACAAAATTGCTCCAAACCTTCTTTACAATGTTCGCATTCTCTGCAGGAATCAACCATACAGCCAACTCCGGCAAGATCGCCAATTTTGAAATTTTTAACGTGATCGCCTACTTTTGTAATTCTTCCCACAATTTCATGTCCGGGAACAATTGGGTAAACCGTTCCGTGCCACTCGTTACGAGCCGAATGCAAATCAGAATGGCAGATTCCGCAATATAAAATCTCAATCTCGACATCGTGTGCCAATACGCCTCTACGTTTGATGTCTAATGTTTGTAATGGTGCTTCAGCAGCTTCTGTACCAAAGGCTTTTATGTTTTTTGTTTCCATATTTAAAAGGGGTTTAAATTTTGTTTCAGGTTTCAGGTTGTTGGAGCGGATTTTACCGCAAAGAGCGCAATCCCGAAGCCTCGGGATACGCGAAGTTCGCAAAGGGTTTTTTGTAATAATATAGACTAAAGTCTATAGCACAAAGTAAGTCTTGTTTTGTCATTTAGAGTAACGAGAAATCACATCCAAAGAGCGACGTACTGTATGTCTTCACTTATGCGATTTCTCGTTTCTCTAAATGACAAACTACACGATAAAAACTTAGTCACGAGGCTTCGGGATAGCAACTCAGCATCTTAGAATCTTAGTATCTCAGAGACTTAGAAGCTTATTTATAACTAAAATACTCTTCATCTGTTACACTCGCTAACCAGCTTCCTGAACCTTTGTCGATTTCTGTGATGATGGCGATGTAAGAGAATTTACTAAATGGCGTTGCACCGTACCAATGCTCGATTCCAGGTAAAATAGTAACCACTTCGTCTTTATGAATCAATCGTATTGCTTGTCCTTTCTCCTGAAAATAACCAATTCCGTTTGTAGCGATCAGCAATTGCAGACTTGGGTTAATATGCCAGTTGCATCTTGCTCCGGGTTCGAAGGCAACTTCTTTGATCATTGTATTTTCGGGGTGAATATTGCTGGTTTGTTTTTTATAAGAAACATTGCCGGTCATATAAGTATTGGGAACTTTCCCTTCTTCGATAACGGTGGTGTAAGGTGTTGACATAAAATAGTTTTTTGAGTTAGTTATTATTTAAAGTCATTGTATTGCGCATCTGTAACGGGTTCAAGCCAGTCTACAATTCCGGTTGCGGTATTTGTACTGATGGCAATGTGGGTAAATGCACTGTTTGGAGTTGCTCCGTGCCAGTGTTTTACTTCGGGCTGAATATTGACTACGTCGCCAACCTGAAGCAGTTGAATTGGTTTTCCAACTTCCTGATAATATCCTGTTCCGTGTGTTACAATTAAAATTTGTCCGCCCGGATGCGTGTGCCAATTGTTTCTTGCGCCCGGTTCGAAAACAACATTACCAACTGCGGTATTTAAGTTTGGGTCGTTTGGAACCAGCATTTTAACCCAGGCATTTCCTGTAAAGTAATCTGCCGGAGCCAAATCGCCTTTAGGAAAAATTTCGTTCAATTGATTTTCTGAAGTTTTCATAATTATTTGTTTTTACTATCGGTACAAAACTAAATCAGCAAAGCAAGAATGCGCTTTTAGAAGTTATATTTAGTTTATAGAAAACCGATAAAGATTAATACTAATTATTTCGAGGCAAAATTACTTTAGTAAATACGATCTCAAATAACGATAATCAAACAAAAAATTAAGAATATGAAACAATTTACATTCTTAACGATTTCGGAATTGTTCCTGTAAGTCTTTTAAAGTAATTATTAAAATAGCTCGGATATTCAAATCCAAGTGAGTAACCTATGTCAGCAATGCTCCAGTCTGTGTGTTGCAGCAAGGCTTTTGCTTCGCCAATAATTCTTTCTGTAATATGAGCGGTAGTAGGCTTTCCGGTAACTTCTTTTACCGAACGGTTTAGGTGGTTTACATGTACGGCAAGACTTTGGGCATAATCCTGCGGAGTTTTTAAAACAAGCGGCTGATCTTTAGTTTCAACCGGAAACTGTCTTTCCAGCAATTCCAAAAATAAGGAAGTTATTCGGGAAGAAGCATTTTTATGTTTAAAGAAATTTTCCGAAGGCTGCATTTTCATCGATTCGTGCAGAATCAAATTGATATAATTACGCATTAAATCATCTTTAAAAACATAATCTGTTTCTTGTTCTTCGATCATTTTTTGAAACAAAGAGTCTACAAAAACTTTCTGTACTGCTGACAATGAGAAAATTGGAGTTCCGCCTATCTTAAACAAAGGCGATTCATGAAGACTTTCTGAACGGTCATTTACCTTTAAAAATTCTTCGGTAAAAACACAGGCATAACCTTCATAAGTTGGTGAAAGTGTATCCCACGAATACGGAATATGCGGATTGCCGAAGAACAAAATAGTTCCATCGGTTTCGATTCCGCGATCAGCATAATGAATAAGGCTTTTGCTGGTATTGATACAGATTTTGTAGTAATCCCTGCGGTTATAGGTCGGGATTTTACTTACATCACCATTGATTTCATAAACTTTAAAACCTTTTAGCTTTAAATCGTTAATTCCAAGTTCTGCTGCCTGACTTGCCATTTGATCTTTCATTTTGCAAAGTTATGAAAATCAAATAAAATAATTTTGTTTCAGGTTTATTTTGTTTCAGGTTTATCGCCAAAGTATAAACCTGAAACAAAGCAAACCCTTTTCTTTTTATCTTTGTTAGATGAAAGAGGTACAACCCGTAATAGATTATATATCAAGATATGTTGATTTAACAGATGACGAAAAAACACATCTGGCGACTTTTTTGAAGATTACCAAAGTTAAAAAAAGACAGTTTATTGTGCAGCCGGGTTTTGTATGCAAACACAAAAGTTATGTCGTAAAAGGTGCTTTTAGGGGTTATCTGGTCGACAACGAAGGCAAAGAACACACCTTGTCGTTTGCTATTGAAGACTGGTGGATATCTGATTACAGCAGTTTGATTTATCAGGAACCGGCGACTTTATTTGTAGAAGCTTTGGAGGATTCGGTTTTAATTCAAATTGAATATGACGATGAACAGAAGTTTTTGGAGGAAATTCCGAAACTCGAAAAATTCGAACGTATTATTACGCAGCGTTCATTGGCTTTTCATCAAAAAAGGCTTTTATCTAATTTTACCAAAACCGCCGAAGAACGCTATGACGAATTCATGAGCAAATATCCGGCAATTGCAAAGCGTGTTCCGCAATATGCTTTGGCTTCTTATTTGGGTTTCAGTACTGAATATTTAAGTAAAATTCGCAACGGAAAAACCTCAAAAAGTTAAACCAGTTCAACCTTATTTCCTAAACCAGTTCATTTTTATTCATTTTATTCTGTCTCAAATTTGCATTGTCAATACCGACAAAATAATTTAATTCAATAAAAATGAAAAAGACAATTTATCCCAATACTACAGGAATATTTTCAATATTACTATGGTTTTTATTTATCACTTTCAGCATTAGTGCGCAAAACAAAAACGGCAGTAAAGTTCAGATTTTCCATATTCAGAACTATTTTACAGAAGCTTATCTTGTAAAAGGAAATTCAGAAAAACTGATTTTAATTGATACCGGAGTTCCCGTTGCCGGATATCAGGATACTCTGGTAAGTGCTGTCAAAAAGTTAGGGTTTAAACCCGAAAATATCGCTCTCGCAATTGTTACACACGGACACGGCGATCATACAGGAAATGCGAGATTTCTTCAGCAAAACTTCAAAACCAAAATTGCAGGAAGCAAAGCCGATTTAGACAAATTTACCTCGGGCAAAACCGAATTATCAAAATCTGAAGATGTGAGTATTTGGGGAAGCCGACTTCGCCCGTATTGCGATTTAGATTATCCCGCTTTTACGCCGGATATTATCGTTGAAAATGCTAATATTGATCTGAAAAAATATGGTTTTGACGGGAAAATAATTCCCATAAAAGGCGGACATACTCCGGGGGATTTATTGATTTTGATTGGCGATAAACTTTTTGTTGGAGATGCGTTTGTGGGTACTTTTAAAGCGAAAGGCGGAGGTTTAGCACCTGATGGTCATCATGTAAGAGAACATTTTTATCACGAGAACAAACAATTGGCAGATCAAAATTTAAAACTGATCGAGAAAATTGCATTAGATAATAAAGTAAAAACAATCTACCCAACACACAATGGTCCTGTTTCTACTTCTGAATTAACAAAATACATAAAAGAAGAACCATTACTACGACTTTTATCCCAACAAAATGAAACTATTTTAAGTGATGTTTTAAAAGGAAAATCTGATTTCCAGAATTATTTATCAGATAGTTTTGTTCTGCAGGCTTCTGATAAAAAATATTCTAAAGTTACATTTCCGGAAGCTTACACAAATCCTAAAATAAAAATAGAATCGCTTGCTGCCGAAGATTTCAGAATTGTTTCTTCTGATGAAAATAAAGCGGTATTGACTTTTATCGAAAACATAAAATTTGAAGGAAAAGAAGCTAAAACGGCTTTTGTAACGGAGAATTATTCTAAGGAAAAAGGAAGTTGGAAGATCGTTAAGAAAGAGGTGAATTAGGTTTCAGGTTTCAGGTTTCAGGTTTCAGGTTTCAGGTTTCAGGTTTCAGGTTTCAGGTTTCAGGTTTCAGGTTTCAGGTTTCAGGTTTCAGGTTTCAGGTTTGCGTAATAAACCCGACAGGTTTTAAAAACCTGTCGGGTTTATTCACTTTATGGAAAAACCTGAAACAAAACAAAACTGAAACAAATTTTAAAGAAAATGCAGTTTTTCTTCTTCCAAATCAAGATGCAAAATATGTTTGCGCACAATTTCTTCATCAATTCGGTGGTCTTTGTTTTTATTTGTAAGCCATTGTCTTTGCAGGTTTAGTATTTCTCTGTAAACTTTTTTGGCTTCTTCGGTCATTAAAATATCTTCGTTGTTAGAGACGCTTGCATCTTCCCATTTTGTGGCCAGCTGCTGCAATACTTTTTCAGTTTCAAGATGTTGGCTATAGTTCGTTTTTAAATGATCCAGAGCTTGTTGAGAAAGCATTCGTCTTAACTTATTATACATTTCATCATCGGGCATAATAAGATCAGGATCAGACATATTAAGTTTTTTAATAAGCCACGGCAACGTAAGTCCTTGTAAAAGCAATGTGGTCAATATAACAACAAAGGTGATAAAGAGAATCAAATTTCTTTGCGGAAATTCTGCTCCGCCCTGCGCATAAACCGGAATCGACAACGCCGCTGCCAACGACACAACGCCTCGCATACCCGACCAGCCAATAATTACAATTCCTTTGTACCCCGGATGTCTGGAATCTGCAACTGTTATAAAATTTCGGGCTATTAAAGTCACAATTACAGCCGCATAAGCCGATATCAACCTTGCAATGATCAAAACCAATGTAATCAAAAGTCCGTAACCAATCGCCGACGGAAGACTAACATCTCCTAATCCCGAAGTAATTTCGGGTAAGTCCAGACCAATAAACATAAAAATTAATCCGTTGAGGATAAAGCAGAAACTTTCCCAGACATTAACGCCGCGCAATCTCGATGTACTGCTTAAAAACGAAAGCCGGTTATTCGATAATAATAATCCGCCACTTACAACGGCAAGAACACCGGAACTGTGAATTTCTTCGGCAGCAAGGTAAATGACATAAGGCGTTACAAGAGAAAATACGATATCTATATTGGCATCTGTGGGCAAATATTTATGCACTTTCATGAAAATAAAACCAATCGCTACGCCAATTCCAACGCCGGCAATTACCATCCAGCCAAAACTCGTTACAGCATTATACCAAACAAACTGCCCGGTTCCTGCGGTTATTAGTGCAAAGCGAAAAATAATCAGTGACGATGCATCATTCAATAAACTTTCACCTTCTAAAATAGAAGACATTCGGCGGGGCACTTTTACAAATTTCAGAATGGCGCCCACACTTACGGCATCTGGAGGTGAAACAATTCCGCCAAGCAAAAAACCAAGTGCCAGTGAAAATCCGGGTATAAAATAATTCGAAACAAGTGCGACAGAAAGTGCTGTAAAAAATACCACCAAAAAGGCAAAACTAGTTATAATGCGTCGCCAGCGCCAGAGTTCTTTCCATGAAATTTTCCAGGATGCTTCATACAATAATGGCGGAAGGAATATGAAAAAAATAAGTTCGGGATCGATACGCAATTTTGGAATTCCGGGAATAAAACTAATCGCCAATCCCGCCAAAACCAATAAAACCGGATAAGCAACTTTTATTTTGTTGCTCGCCATAATCAGAAAAAGGATCACTATGACGATACCGATATAAAACGCGAGATTATCTAACATTTGAGAGTTTCATTAAAAGTGAAAATAATAACAGATGAATGTTTTGAATATCAAGATAGGAATTATTTTAGAGATAAAATAATTTCAATTCCGTTGTGTTTTTTTTTAACACATAGAAACATAGATTTTATGTATTGAAAATAAAAGAATACAAAAAGAAACTAGTTTCTCACACATAGTCCCGATCCCGAAACTTCGGGACGGGATGCATTTAAACTAAATGAAACGCCTTTTTAAGCATTGTAAAATCTATGTTTGTATGTATTTAAATAATTATTCCCAAACTACTTTAAATTAATCGTTCCTGTTTTTAATCCTTTGGCTGTCGCCGATAAAATAACTTCGCCTGCATTTTCGTCTTTCTGAATAATGATTTGAGAGTAGCCGTTAAAGAGTTTTTGCCTCCATTGTTCAGCAGGTGTGATTACCTGAATAATTCCGGGATCAGTATTCATGACATCCCAATCTTTATTTTTTTGTAAAGGCGGCGCAATTATCTGAAGGGTGTTTAAACCTTGTTTTAAAACAGCAGCATTCAAAACATATTTTTGATCATCTTCCGTACTTGCCGGAATTTTATTTCCATTGACAAAAACGACTGCATTTATCCCGATTTTTTTATAAAAGAAGGTAACTGTATTTGTTTTCAGATTATTTTTTAAATCAAACTTGCCACGATACACGTACGCCGGAGCCTGATTTTTATAATCTCTGTCTTTAAAAGCCTCTTTCCAGTTATTGTCTGCATCAGCAGTAATTTGATTGGGAATATTTGCCGAAGCTAATTTCTTCTCCTCAAAATTAGTTATAGCAACAAGTTCAGTGTTATCAATAAATTTATCTCTCTCTAAAGATGTTGGGTTTCCATTTCCTACTCCAAGAATTTTTCCGCCTTTAATAGAAAACGTCATTTCGTGATTTGCAGTTGGTACATGTGCGTCTTTTCCATCAAGCGTTTCAGCCGTTACGACCACAACATTTGCATTCGAAATATTTTCTTTATCGACAGAAAGTTTTATATTTTGGGCATTCTCCGTTGTTTTCTGAATATCCGAAAGTATTTTTTTTCCATTTTTATAACCAACAGCTTCAAGCGTTCCCGGCACATATTTTACCTTCCATTCTAAATGTCCGTTTTGCTCCATTTTCTTTTTACCGAGACTTTCTTTGTTTAGAAAAAGCTCCACTTCATCACAATTCGAATGTACCCAAACATCAATTTCTTTTCCTGTGCTCCAGTTCCAATGAGGCATAATATGCAAAACAGGCTCATTTCCCCACCACGATTTCAGATAGAAAACATTGTCTTTCGGGAAACCGCAAACATCCATCATTCCAAAATAAGAAGTGACCGATGGCCAGCCGTATGGCGTTGGTTCTCCGCGATAATCAAAACCTGTCCAGATAAACATTCCTGCCAAATACGGTCTTTCTGCATAAAATTTCCAGCCTTCTTCGATACTATAAAAACTCGGACGCGGTTTTTTGTCGTAAGCACTTTGGTAATGTTTGGCATCATCTGTAAAATAAACACCGCGCGTTGCAAAAGTCGAACCTTCCTCCGTTCCCATTCCGGGTTGATTTTTAAACTGATTTCTATGCGCATCAATATCGCCGTTGCCCATGTAATTATATCCCATAATTTCTACAACAGATGATATTCCGCTTCTAAAACCACTGCTAATTCCCACCGTTACAGGTCTTGTAGCATCGATACTTTTGCTGAAATCCTGCATCACGTTGGTAATACGCTCGCCCACACTATTGCCTTCAATATTCCATTCTTCATTTCCAACAGACCAGCAAAAAATACTTGGATGATTGCGATCGCGTTTAATCATTTTTTCTAAATCATTCAAATGATAATCGTTAATTCCCATTAAACGCGTTTCATCAATAACCAGCATTCCTAATTCGTCGCAAGCTTTAAGCAGTTCAGGCGTTGGCGGATGATGTGAGCAACGATACGCATTCGAACCCATTTCTTTCAGTTTTTTAATTCTGAAATACTGCAATTCATCCGGCAACGCAGTTCCAATTCCCGCATGATCCTGATGATTGTTTGTTCCTTTTAGTTTTACCGATTTTCCATTAAGGAAAAAACCTTTCTCGGCATCAAACTTCATCGTTCTAATTCCGAAAGACGTTTCATAACGGTCTATAATTTTTCCTTCCTGCTTAATTTCAGTTATTAAACGGTATAAATTCGGATTTTCAATATCCCATAATAATGGATTATTGACCGTTAATTTTGAAATATAATTTGTTGTTTTATAAAAATTTGGAGCCGTTCCGTTTTCAGAAACTGTTGCAATTTGTTTTCCCTGAGCATCTAAAATGGTCTGAATAATTTCTATTGCGCCTTTATAATTTCCTTTATTTTCAATAGTAACTTCGGCTGAAACTTCTGCTTTATTTTCTTTTATTTCTGAAATTACATAAGTTCCGTTTTCGGCCACATGAAGATTGTTTGTTTTCTTCAAATAAACATGCCTGTAAATTCCGGCACCTTCATAAAACCAGCCTTCTTCCATTGAGGCATCAACACGCACAACGATTGTGTTTTCTCCGCCATAATTTACATAAGCCGTTACATCATATTCAAAACCGTTGTAACCGCTTTCTTCTGTTCCGAGGAAATAGCCGTTAAAAAACACTTTTGAATTTCTGAAAACACCGTCAAATTTCAATGAAATAACCTTTCCTTTATCACTTTCCGGAATACTGATTTTTTTTCGGTACCAGCCAATACTTTTTTCAGGAAAACCTTTTCCGGCTGTTTTAAATCCGTGACTAAAACTCGCTTTTTCGCTAAACGATTGTTCAACAGCCCAATCATGAGGAAGATCCAGTTTTCTCCATGCGCGATCATCAAAAGTAGTAGCTGCCGGACCATCTCCAAATCCTGTTTTAGTTAAATAGGAGAAATATCCTGTTGCATGACCAAAATCTTTCTCAGTATCAAATAAATGTCCAAACGAAAAACGCCAATCTTTATCGATCAGGGTCAAATCTCTTTCTGATTTATTTTGTGCCGAAGCAAAATGAGAAATCAAAAAAATGAAACAGAACAGAAATCCTTTTGGAAAAATAGCTTTCATAAAAACGTGATTAACGGAAATAGTTTGTAAAATGTCGATAAAAATATTGTTTTTAATTTGATTAAAATAATAGTATTTCGTCAAATCATGTTTATTTATGGCTAATTGGAGTCTGAAAATTAGATAATAAAAATTTAGAATCATTCTACAAGCAGTTTCTTTGGTACATCTTATTCTTTTGGCGTAATTTTAGATATAAATTGAACAAAAATAAATAGTACCATGAGTGTTATTAAAGATCAGGATACGCTTCTAAGCACTATTAAGCGTATAGACAAAGAAATTGACCAGCTGAATAATCAAAAAATAATTGCTTTTTTTGATCATTTGGGATTGACCGAAAGAGACGATGTGCCTAAGAATTTTCTGGATTTTGAAACCATACTTATCGTAGTGCCGAACCGCCATATTTCGCATGAATTAAAATATTTTAAATATTCAATTGCCCGACTTTCGTTCGTAACAAACCCGTATGCAAAAGAAATTCACGTTTATGATTTTAAACAATGGGACAGCGTAACCCGAAATAAAACACAATTTCAGGTTAGAGAATTGCTAAAAACCAATTTTGGCGGAGTGAGAAGTATTATTGATGACATGAACTAATTAAAATATAAATAATGAAGTGGATCACGCGGGAAAGACCAAAGATTGACAGAATTGCATGTCCGTGGTTAATTAAAAAATTTGTTGATCCTGAAGCTGAATTTATTTATGTTCCTTTTAATGAAGTCCTTACTAAAGCAAAAGAATTAAACGCAATTCCTTTTGATATTCCTGATGTAGAATTTACGCATTATAATGAAGAATGCACTTTTGACTACATCATAAAAAAGTATCAGATTAAAGATCCTGCGGTTATAATTATGTCTAAAATTGTTCGCGGCGCTGATACGGACCGACATGAAGTGGCAAAAGAAGCTGCGGGACTCTGGGCAATTTCTGCAGGACTTTCTCATAATATCACAGACGATTTAGAATTACTAAAAAACGGAATGATTCTTTACGATGCTCTTTATAGCTGGGCTACGCATCTTTATAAACAAAATCATCTTCAAAATAGTCCTTTCGAAAATTTGCTTCATGAAGTCTACAACAGGTTTTTAAACGAAAAAAAATCAAGCAAAAAAACACCTTCCTGGGTTAAGGATTTAAAAGAAATCATTCAGGATCAAATCGACGCTCAGTTTACTTTCGATCTAAAAAAAATATCCAATGATTTAGAACTTAATCCGTCTTATTTGTCGCGTGAATTTTCGAAATATTTTGAAGATTTAAATTTTGGCGAATATGTTCGAAAATTACGAATCGAAAAAGCCATAAATCTGATTCAAAATTCAACGTATACTTTAACCGAAATTGCCTATATGACAGGCTTTTCAGATCAAAGTCATTTTACGAGAATATTCAAACTTCATACAGGAAAAAATCCATCTTCGTATAGAAAAAATGCGCTGAAAAGTAATTCAGATACAAAAGGTAAATAGCGTTCTATTTATCCCTACTAAGTCTGTATAGTTTTGTTTTTTATAAAACCAAACTATTATGATTTCGTTCAAAAACCTTTTTTTAAGTATTTTATTTGCCTTAAGTACATCAGCTTTTTCTCAAACCGTATATCCAAAAATAACGGGGTATTTTGGTATTCTCCACCCTATTGTAACGGTTAGTAATGAACAGACTAACCTGAATTTCAGAGATTATTATGCAGTGGGTTTTCCAACGGGAATCAATATCTGGAAGAACTCAAAAATAGGTTTTTCTTTTGAAATAGTTCCCAATATAAAAGCCGAAAACGGTCACGATAAAATAACTAATTTACTATTTCATCCCGGCGTTTTAGTCGCATTAGGAAAAGGCTATACTTTTGCCGGAAGAGCTGCTTTTGAAAGCAGCGGAAGATATGGTTTTACGCCAGTCATTAATAAAACCGTAATAAAAGGCGAAAATTGTAGCTATTTTGTTGCCGTTCCGCTTCCGGTAAGATTTGGAAACGATCATCCCGCAACATTTACGGCAGGTTTTCAATTTGGAATTGCTTTTTAAAACAGCTGCAATATGACAAATCCACAATATACATTAAGGGAGTTAACTTTATATTTTCTGAAATTAGGAACTATTGGTTTTGGCGGTCCGGTTGCACTTGTAGGTTATATGCACAAAGATTTAGTCGAAAAACGAAAATGGATTTCAGAAGAGGAATATAAACAAGGATTAGCTTTGGCACAATTAGCTCCGGGACCGCTGGCTGCACAATTAGGAATATATCTGGGTTTTGTGCATTATCGAATTTTAGGCGCTACTCTAGCCGGGTTTGCATTTGTATTACCTTCATTTATAATGGTTATAGCCTTAGGGATGGTCTATAAATTATATGAGGGATTATCCTGGATTCAGGCTGTTTTTTATGGTGTAGGTGCAGCCGTTATTGGTATTATCGCAATAAGTTCCTACAAACTTACGGTGAAATCTATTGGCAAATTTAGTTTTCTCTCTTTCCGAACAAATTGGCTGCTGTGGGTGTTTTTCATTACTACATTAACTGTAACTTTTGTAACGCAAAAGGAACCTGTTTTGCTGTTTATTGCAATAGGTTTTTTATACATGATTATAAAAAACCGCCCAAAATGGCTGAATTTAAGATCTGTAAATTCAATTTTGTTTTTGCAAATTTCTTTTTGGAACTATGAAAGCTCAACTCTAACAAAAATTGCCATTTTCTTTGCTAAAGCTGGAACATTTGTATTTGGCAGCGGACTAGCTATTGTGCCTTTTTTACACTCTGGAGTTGTAATTGAAAATCATTGGCTAACAGAGCAGCAATTTCTTGATTCTGTGGCAGTGGCAATGATTACACCCGGTCCTGTTGTAATAACGGTAGGTTTTATCGGGTATCTCGTTAACGGATTTTTAGGTGCTTTGGTCGCAGCTCTGGCTACATTTTTGCCTTGTTACTTATTTACTATTGCGATGGCTCCTTATTTTCATAAAATCGCAGAAAACAATTCCATAAAAGCATTTGTTGATGGTATTACTGCAGCTGTTGTTGGAGCATTAGTAGGTTCTGTTTTTGTAATTGCTTCGCGAACAATAATTGATATTCCAACATTATTAATTGCTGTCATTACCATTTTTACTTTACTTTATAGCAAAAAAATTCAGGAACCGCTCGTTATACTTATTGCCGCAGTTTTAGGAATATTGATAAAACTCATTTAATTTCAAAAATACTTACAAACTTTTTCTCTAATTTTTGCCTCTTTCGCTCTTCATTCCATCTAGAATAAAAAGCCATAAAAAGTAAAAACAAATTCACAATTGTAGAGGCTCGCCTCAATCCTCTTGCAAAAAAGAGGAAAAATATATTAATTGCCACGATAAGAATTATTGGAGAATAGTACGACCAAAATTGCTGGTATTTATTGCCTGGTTCAATACTATAATCTACTGTGAGTTCATTATTAACCATTTTATATTTTCCTTGTATGATATAAAATGTTGATGATTTTAATGAGTTTACCGTCAGATTAAAACTGTGATCATCAAAAAAACCGTAAAAAGGCTTTACCGCACCGGATAAAGGAAATACTCTAACCTGACCTAATGTTACTTTTGGAGAACCAATTTCTGTATTGTTCATTAACCTTTCACGAAAGTCTGATAAACTGAGTTTTGATTGCATGATTTAATTTTGTTTCAGGTTTTCTTTTGTTTCAGGTTTCAGTAAGAATCTTTGTCAAAGTTTTAAACTTTGACAAAGATCGACAATTCATTGAAAATAAGTTTTTCTCGGTAAAGCAATTAAACCCGACAGGTTTTAAAGACCTGTCGGGTTTGACGTTCATCCACTTTGTGTAAACTTTAGTTTATAAATAAAGTTTCGCAACCTGAAACTTGAAACAAAAGAAAACCTGAAATAAAAATCTACTCCCCTAAAATGCTCTTCACCATTTCATTCAAAGCAGTTCCATGAATATTTTTCGCAAGGATAATTCCATTTTTGTCAATTAAAAAGTTTAACGGAACAGATTGCAGCATATAATCGCCTACAACCGGCGAAGTCCAGTATTTTAAATCACTAACTTGAGTCCACGGTAATTTTTGTTTGGCTATTGCAGCCAGCCAAAGCGGTTTTTTAGTGTCCATAGAAACGCTGTAAATCGAAAATTTTCCCTGATACGTGTTGTATAATTTTATCAATTCAGGATGTTCTTTAGTACAGGGTCCGCACCAGGACGCCCAAAAATCAACTAAAACCAAATCTCCTCTTAAAGAAGAAAGCACCACGTTGTTTCCTTTTGGATCCGGAAGATCGATTTCAGGAGCGATATCTCCAACATCAGTTCCAACAACCTGAGCTTTTGAATTGGTTATAATACATAATAAGAATCCTAAAATAAGTAAAGTTTTTTTCATAGTAATCATCGATAAATTTGGGGTTATCATTTTTTTTAAATCTCACAAGTCGCTACAATATCGCGTATAACTTTTGCGACTTCGCGACTTTGCGAGATTAATACATTAGCAAATATAAATACTTCTTTTGAATATATTTTGACAATCAATTGCATTTTATATTCATCTTCTCCATCTTAAAATTATCCTAAAAAAATTTCTTTAAATTGATATATCGGGAAAAGTCGATATATTTGTACCATGGAACATATAGAAATATTTAAGGCACTCTCCAACAAATCCAGATTACAAATGCTGGAATGGCTAAAGGAACCCGAAATAAACTTCCCGGATCAGATGCAGCATGCAGGATTTGAACACGGAGTTTGTGTTGGGCAAATTCAGGCCAAAGCGGGACTTACACAATCGACAGTTTCTGAATATTTGTCGATTTTACAACGCGCAGGATTTATAGAATCGAAACGTGTTGGCCAATGGACATACTACAAACGCAATGAAAGTGCCTTTGAAGCACTCAGTAAATTAATTCAAACTAATTTGTAAATTACTATGAGTACAAACAACTTGTTTTCGCCATTTAACTTAAAAACGTTAAATCTTAAAAACCGAATCGTAATGGCGCCAATGACGCGTTCATTTTCTCCAAACGGAATTCCAACTGATGAAGTCGCTGCTTACTACCAAAAAAGAGCTGAAGGCGAAGTTGGTTTAATATTATCTGAAGGAACTGTAATCGACAGACCTTCATCATCAAACGACGGAAATGTTCCTCATTTTTATGGTGAAGCTTTGCAAGGATGGGAAAAAGTAATTAAAGAAGTTCACACTGCCGGCGGTGCGATGGGACCACAAATATGGCATATGGGAATCATGGATAATCACCATTCAGGATGGGTTCCGCCAGTTCCTTTTGAAGGTCCGTCCGGATTAAACAGACCTGATTTCAGCAACGGAAACACGATGACTGAAAAAGATATTGAAAATACTATTATTGCTTTTGGTAAAGCTGCCGCTGATGCTAAAAGATTAGGTTTTGATACGATCGAAATTCACGGTGCACACGGGTATTTAATTGATCAGTTTTTTAGAGCTGAAACTAATTTACGTACTGATATTTACGGCGGAAAAACATTGCCGGAACGTAATCGTTTTGCGATCGAAGTAGTAAAAGAAATCAGAAAACAAGTTGGAAATGACTTCGCAGTTATCATGCGCTTTTCTCAATTTAAACCTTCTGATTATAATTATAAACTGGCTAAAAATCCACAGGAATTAGAAGCTTGGCTTAATCCTCTTGTTGAAGCCGGTGTTGATATTTTACACTGTTCTCAACGTCGTTTCTGGGAACCAGAATTTGAAGATTCTGATTTGAACTTCGCAGGATGGGCTAAAAAAGTAACCGGAGCGCCAACTATTACGGTAGGTTCTGTTGGACTTTCAGGTGATTTCTTCGGAGCTTTTGCAGGAGAAAGTTCTGAGCCAACTTCTTTGGAAGAATTAAACAGACGTTTCGACAGAGGCGATTTTGATTTAGTTGCCGTAGGAAGACCTCTTTTATCTGACCCGAATTGGGTTGCAAAAATTAAAGCCGGAAAAACAGATCAATTGAAAGGTTTTAGTAAAGAAGCTTTAGGAGCATTGGTTCTTGAATAAGTTTTTTTTAAAATAGGTTCAAAGATGCAAAGGTTCAAAGAGACAAAGGTTTTTTTGAACCTTTGTCTCTTTGTACGTTTACAATTATAGACGTGCATAATCGTAGAGACGCACAGCAGTGCGTCTACGCAACGTATATCCATAAAGAAAATAGACAAAAAAGGATGAAACATATAAAAATGTTTCATCCCTTTTTTTTAAATCATCATCTCCATCATTTTACATTCTTTGTCGATATACGTTGCGTAGATGCACTGCTGTGCATCTCTACGATTTGGAATGTGTAAAATTGGATGTTTACTTATTACCTTTGAACTTTATTACTCTGTCTCCTTTTTTTACTTTGTTGCTTTGCTCCTTCTAAGAAGCCAATTTCTAACCGGTTCATCATACAATTTCAAACATAAATACGCCATTACGATACTGGCAATCAAAACTCCAATTCCAACAAGATAACCATCTGCAATGGAAACTTTATTATCTACAACCCAAGCTGTAAACCAATAAATTAGCGGATAATGTGTAATGTAAATTGGATATGAAATATCTCCTAAAACTTTACATACTTTAGTCGAAAAAGCATTTTTTATTTCTCCGCCGGCACCAATCGCAACAATAAGAGGAAAAACTAAAATGATACAAATAGATTCATATAAACCGTTCATCCATAAATTGTTTTCATCTCCAAATCTTGGCAATGCGAGTACTATCGTGATTAAAATACTGCAAACCCAGAAAGCGCCTTTTATATGAATTAATTTTCCTAAACGGGAAAGTAAAACTCCGGCAAAAAACGGATACAATAAACGGGTGAAACCAACATTCATTTGTTCGAAATTTAAAGACCAGCCGCCAATAACATCGCCTTTTGGACCGAAAACGGTATAATTAATTAACAGTCCGGCAAATATCAGCACAAAAACTGATAGTACTTTATTCGAGAATTTACGGAAAAACAAGGCGTACAAAATATTCGCAATATATTCGAAAAAAAGCGACCACGCCGGACCATTTAAAGGATGCATTTCGCCCCAGCCTCTGATTTCTAATGATGGCGGAATTGGCAACAATGTAAACCCAATAACCATAGTTAGAATCACTTTCCAGGCTTCCATTCCGGCAATCATTGGAAACAAAATATCCGAAGCCTGAAAATAATAGAAAATAGCCCCAATGATCATTCCCATAATAACCATGGGCTGCAAGCGAATTAAACGTCGTTTGTAAAATTCCCATTGCGACATTCTTGCCCAGCGATCATCATACGCGTAAGCAACGACAAATCCGGATAAAAGAAAAAAGAAATCAACCGCCAGATAACCGTGATTGATGATTTGTATAAAACGGTTTCCGCCGCCAAAAGCTTCAAAAATATGGAAAGCCACAACTAAAATAGCCGCTACTCCACGTAAACCGTCTAAAATTTCGTAATGTTTTTTTGGTTGAATTTCAATAGAAGCTGAACTCATAAAAATGGTTAATTGTTAATGGTTGATGGTTAGTTTTTTATTTTATTGAGATGATTTAACCGCAAAGAAAGCAAGATTTTTACGCAAGGTTCGCAATGTAAAGTTGCAGAAAAGTTCGCAAAACTAAACAATTATGTAATTTTAAAATTATCTCAATTATCTAATTTACTCTTGATGACTTTTCAGCCATTCCAGTCTTCTCTGATCCGGTAAATGGGTTACTTTAAAGTTTTCAAATTTAGCTTCAAAACCTTTTCCGTCTGGAGAAGCTGCCATTAAGCCAACCATAACCGGCGTATTGTCCTGCAAAGGAGCGTTTCTTGCCAGTATATAATTTTTATCATCAAAAGAATAGAAAACTTCAACAGCATCTAATCTTCTCACTACTTTTATCCATACAAATGACGGTGCTTTTTCAAGCGTTGTTACGCTCCAATCGCTTTTATCGTGTGTTACAACAGTACTTATATTAAATTTTCCATCCACAAACTCAACTCCGGTTTTGATGTAATTTTTTTCGTCAATACGAAGCATTAATCCCATTTGGTCAAAACGTGCTATGTAATTTCCGGTTAGTTTTACTTTGGCTTCAAATTCTCCACCGTAAGTTGCGTAATAAAACGGCGCGTCATCAACGGTAAATCCGTAATGCGAAATACGCCAGTAATCGCTATTTGCCGTAACATTCATAATTAAGGCATTGTTTTTAATTTCCCATTTTTCAGGTTCATTAAACCATTGCATTTTGTTCAGGCTTTGTGCCGAAAGGTTCTGCGCCAAAAATAAAATTACGGCACTAAGTACGATTTTTTTCATGTCATTTAATTTTAAAAACAATAAAGTGTTTATTTTTTTGAACAATTAAGAGATTAAGAAAAATTAAGTTTAAGCTCGTTATGTTGAACTTGATTCTCTTTTTGCTAACATAAAGCTTAATTAAGTTTAAGCCCGTAGAAAGTAAGTGAATAAAGCTCTTTTAAGTCAAACTAACACAACGCTTAACTTTCTTAATATCTTAATGGTAAAAATTCTTTTCTTTTAAAGTGGAAAACTTTAAAAAGTAAAGCCGCAATTTTTTACAATTGCAGCTTTACAACCAACCAATTTAGAAATAATGAAACTATTGAAGTGAGAAACCCACTTTAGATTTTATATCTGTCGAAGATGCACCAACGATTGCTTCAAAAGCGCCCGGTTCTGCAACCCAGTCGTGTTTTTTATCATCAAAAAAGCTTAAAGCCGTTTTATCAATTGTAAAAGTTACTGTTTTTTCTTCTCCCGCTTTAAGCGAAATCTTCTCAAAACCTTTTAATTCTTTTATCGGACGAACCAAAGAAGATTTTAAATCGCTGATATAAAGCTGAACAACTTCTGAACCTTCACGGATTCCTGTATTTTTTACTTTTACAGAAAACGTAATTTTCCCATCAGCAGAAACTTGTTTTTTATCCGCCGTCACTTTTCCATATTCAAAAGTCGTGTAACTTAATCCGTGACCGAAAGAAAATAATGGTTTTGCTTTTTGTTTATCGGCATAGCGATATCCCACAAAAATGCTTTCATTGTATTTAACTTCATTACCACCAGGGAATTCTCCCAAGGCATGTGCACCATTATCAGACAATTTTACAGGGAAAGTAAAAGTCAATTTTCCTGACGGATTTACATCTCCAACTAAAACAGCTGCCAAAGCATTTCCTGCTTCTGTACCTAAAAACCAGCCTTGTACAATTCCCGGAACTTCCTTTACCCACGGCATTGCCACGGCATTTCCTGAAATATTTACAAAAACTATATTCTTATTTACTTTCGCCAATTCAGCAATTAATTTATCCTGACCATAAGAAAGTTCTAATCCTTTACGGTCATGACCTTCTGCATCCTGATTGTCGCTTTTGTTTAAACCTCCAATAAAAAGTACAATATCAGCGTCTTTAGCCACTTTCAAAGCTTCTGCAGTTAGTTCAGTAGCAGAACGTTTGTCTTCCAAACTTACTTTTGCAATAACACCGTTATAATTACTTGTCGGATCTCCCACATAACCACGAGCGTACACGATTTCAGCCTGATTGCCTATTCTTTTCTTTAAACCTTCAAGCGGCGTGATTTCATATTTCGCTTTAAGCGAAGAACTTCCTCCACCAACTGTCATCATTTTAATGGCATTTTCACCAATTACAGCGATTTTTTTAGTTTTAGAAAGATTGATTGGCAAAATATTATTGTTGTTTTGAAGCAATACAATTCCTTCTTCGGCAATTTTTAAACCTGCTTTTGCGTGTTCTTCTGTTCCGAAAGATCCAAAAGGTCTGTTTTTATTCATCGTTGTCAGGAAAGACAAACGTAAAATACGGCTTACTTTCTCGTCTAATTCTTTCGTTCCAACTTCGCCTCTGGCAATCATTGTAGAGTATGGTTTTGCCAAAAAGTAGTTGTCATAAGCATTGCTTGTTCCCCACGAAAGTCCGTTTGTCCAGGAACCAAATTCCATATCCAAACCATTGTGAATCGCTTGTTTGGTATCATTAACGCCGCCCCAATCTGAGATTACAACACCTTTAAACCCCCATTCTCCACGAAGAATATCGTTTAGCAAAAACTCATTGTGGCAACATTGCTGACCTTTATATTTATTATAGGATCCCATAATGGCCCAAGCATCGCCTTCTTGTACAGCAGCTTTAAAAGCTGGCAAATAAATTTCGTATAAAGCTCTGTCATCAACAATTACGTTTACTGAATTACGATTGGTTTCCTGATTATTTAAGGCAAAATGCTTTACGCAAGCTGCAACTCCATTTAACTGAACTCCTTTAATATAAGGAACTACCATTTTTGAAGTCAGGAAAGGATCTTCACCCATATATTCGAAATTACGACCGTTTAATGGTGTTCTGTAGATATTAACTCCAGGTCCTAATAATACATTTTTGTTACGGTAACGTGCTTCTTCACCAATCGATTTTCCGTATAAAGCAGCCATTTCCTTGTTCCATGTTGCAGAAAGTGCTGTAAGAGCAGGAAAAGCAATACAAGAATCGTTTGTCCAGCCTGCCTGATCCCATTCGTCCCATAAAACTTCGGTACGAATTCCGTGTGGTCCATCGGTCATCCAGTTTTCCGGAATTCCTAAACGCGGCACACCCGGCGAACTAAATTTAGATTGTGCGTGAATCATGGCAATTTTCTCTTCGGTAGTCATTTTTGAAAGTGCATCTGCGACACGCTCTTCAATCGACTTTTTATCATCAAGATAAACCGGAACTTTGTTTTGGGCATTTATCCCAATCGAAGCCAACAAAAGTAAAACAACAATTGTTTTAACGTTTTTAAACATAACTATAATTTATTAAAGCATTAATTTATATATAAGATAGCTTAGTGTCAAAAGTACCCTATAATAATATTGTAAAGCTAAAACGTTATAGTATGCATGAGATTTTTAAACGAAAAAAAGTAGTGAAATAAAATTTTAAAATATTGATTTACAAATATTTAATAAATTTTAAAGCTCAAAAAAAGTAGTGGTTTTAAAACAAAACGTTACACTTTCAGCGAAATTAAACCTATTTTCATGACCATTTCCTCGAAATCATTTCGCGAAACTGCGGCTTTATTTCGAGCTCTGGTCCTATAGTTGTAAATTGTGCTTAAAGAGTAACGAAGAAAGGCTGCAATTTTTACGCTATCGGTAATTCCAAGCCGGATTAAAGCAAAAATCCTAAGTTCTGTATTGAGCAATTCTCCTTGTTTCAAAACGATTTGTTCTTCTTTAATTAGCAACTCGTTAAAGTCTTTCACGAAGGTGGGATATAAATTCAAAAATATAATATCGAAGTTTTTATATAATTCTTCCAATTCATTATCGACCAAAGTGGTTGATTTTAGCATTTTATAAATTTCATCAAACTGTTTTGCCGTCGCTTTTTTGTTTAAAATAATACGATAGTTTTCTAATTTATTGATGTAAGCTGAACAAAGATTGAAAAAATGCGCAATATATTCTTCCTTAACATGATTCGACTCTGATAATTGCGAATTACGTTCCTGCAACTGATTGTTGGTTTCGGTAATATCTTTGTTTAACTCGGCTAGTTTTTGACTTGTTTCGTATAATTCTCCACGAATTCTCGAAACTTTTTTCATTTGTTTGTAAACGTAAATAACCGCTACAATCAAGAATACTGAAAGCAAACTAATGCACAAAAGATACAATTGTAATTCTGTTTTTCTTTTGGCTTCTTTTTCTAAATAAACCGTATTGATAATCGAATACACCTCTGACATTAAGAGCGTTCGAAATTGCACGTTGCAGTAAAGTGCGTCTTCAATGGCCGATTGCGTGAGTTTGTACGCCATATCTACATCCCCGGCTTCATAAAAAACCAAAGCCAGTTCCTGAAGCGATGCATTGTCTTTATTGGCATTTTTAATATCTGCAGTGGCAGAAAGTGCGTAGTATTTTTTTCGTAATTCTAATTGATGCGTTCCCTCATAAATACTTCCCAAAAGATAGGTAATCATGGCATATTGCGGATTTTCTTCTTTAACCGTTTTCAATAAATCCAGTAATTCCTTTTGAGAAATGTCTATTTTTTCCTGAGACATTCGCTGCTGAATTTTATTAATCTGATAGTTTAAAGTATTGGGATCTAAAACCATTAGCAACGAATCACGGTATTTGCGTATTTGCTCAATGTATTTTATATCGTAACTATTGGCGGCATAATGCTCAAAAAACTCCCGATACGCCACGTAATAATTAGGAAGCAATGTCTTTGATAATGTTTTTTTGTTGATGCTTTTCAAAATAGCTTCAGATTCACGGTATTTTCCGGAAGAAGAATAAAGCGTAACCAATTGAATGTTGGCTAAATCTGAAAGTTCTTTGTTTTGAAGTTCATCCGCAATTTTCAGATTCTTTTTTACATAAAAAATAGCCGAATCTGAATTGAATTTTTGGTATTCTGTATATAAAGTTTTGTTGTAATTGTATTCTTGTTCTTTGCTTAAATCAGCCGATTTTATTTTTTTGAAGTTTAAAATTCGTTCTTCTTTCAGCTCGACGTAACGCTGTTTGTTTTTTAAGGCGTCGTTTAGCTTTTTCAAAATAGTATCTGTACTATCCGATGAATAAACGGGATTTCCTAAAAGAACGAGCAAACAAAACAACAGATAATTTTTCAAACCAATTAAGATATAATGAGACTTACAAATATAAGAAAGTGCGCAAACAAAAATGAATTATTTAGTAAGTCGTAAAATTTGAATTTAGTAACAAAAAATCGAATAAAACATTTTATAAAAGTCATTTTTAAATAATTCCAACTAATGTTTTCCTAATTTTGTTTTAAACTGAATTTCTACACTTTAAAACTATACCAACATGCCACATTTTATAATTGATTGTTCTGAAAATGTAATCCGAATGAGATCTGCCGATGAAATAATGCAGGAAGTTTTTGACGCCGCTTTGTCTACGGATCTTTTTATTGCTTCTGAAATTAAGGTCCGCATAAATCCATTTAGCTATTATAATAACGGAAATAGTTTAGACGATTTTATTCACGTCTTTAGTTATATTATGGAAGGACGAAATACAGATCAAAAATCAAAATTATCGAAAGCGATTGTAACTAAACTGAATGAAATTCTTCCTGAAGTTCCGGTAATTTCTATCAATATAAAAGATTTTGAGAAAGCAAGTTACTTTAATAAGACGATGATTTAGAACTTGCATTTACATTCAGTGATATCACTTAATTGATTTCATGCTGATTTTGTTATAAAAAAAATAATTCCACTTGTTTATTCAAATCTGAATATTCAAGCGGAATTATAGGTCTTAATCAATTTTCATAAATCAAAATATACTTATAATTAAGGTTTAAGCTCTGTAAACTTAACATCTGCTTCGAAAGCTTTTTTTACTTTTTCAACTGTAATTTCTTTTGCTACTGAAAACTCAGCTGTTTTTTTAATGTCTTCAGATGAAGCTCCAACCAAAACTTTATACGTTCCGGCTTCGGCAATCCAGGCGCTTTTATTTTCTAAAAACGACGCCAGATCTTTTGGAGATAAAGTCAATTGTAGTGTTTGGGTTTCGCCCGGTTTTAATTCTTTGGTTTTACCAAAAGCTTTTAATTCTTCTTTTGGTTTGTCAATAGATTTTGCCGGAGCCGAAAGGTAAACCTGCACTACTTCTTTCCCAGAAACTTTTCCTGTGTTTTTTACTGTAACAGAAACTGTCAATTTATCTTTAAAAGTAGGTGAACTTACCTTTAAATCTGTATAATCAAATGAAGTATAAGAACTTCCGAAACCAAATTCGTAAGATGGTTTTACATTGAATGTATTATAATAACGGTATCCAACATAAACACCTTCTTCATAAGTTACTTCTTTCGGATTATCAGCAGGAATTCCAGGGAAATTTTTTGCCGAAGGTGTATCAGCATATTTTACAGGGAAAGTCATCGTCAATTTTCCTGATGGATTTATTTTTCCTGAAACGACATCTGCAACAGAATGTCCGCCTTCCTGACCTGGCTGCCACGCTAATAAAATAGCATCAACTTTATCTTTCCAGGAAGCAGTTTCAATTACACCACCAATATTTAAAATAACTACGACCTTTTTTCCTTTGGCATGAAAAGTTTTTGAAATTTTATCTAGCATTTCAAGTTCTTCTGTTGCCAGATTAAAGTCATTATCAACAACTCTGTCGTTAAATTCTCCAGAGTTTCTTCCTAAAGTCACGAACGCAATTTCAGAACTTGCCGCTTTTTTAGCAATAAAATCATCAGTCAATTTCAATTCAGGAAGTCTTTCAGGTAAAGCCATAACTCCTTTTTCCTCTCTTCTTTCCTTTTCAGCAAGTACTTCTTTATCAGCATACGGTTTATACAAATCAACTAATTCATTATCTAATTTATAACCTGCAGCATTCAAACCCTCTAAAAGAGAAACGGTGTGTTTATTGTTCACACTTCCACTTCCTGTTCCGCCTGTAATCCAGGCGTAAGAAGTAACTCCAAATACAGAAACTCCTTTTTGTTTGTCAGCAAATGGCAATGCATTATTGGTGTTTTTAAGTAAAACCATTCCTTCTGCCGCCGCATTTCTTGTTACTTCAGCATTTTTAGTCAGGTTTGGCTTATCGCTGTATTTGTATTTGGCAAAAGTTGGCGTACGAAAAATATATTCTAAAATTCTTTTTGCGTTTATATTTGCTACTTCCTGAGATAATTTACCCGAATTTAAGGCTTCTAACAATGCCTTTTTTTGAACTGGAATTCCAGGCATTAAAAGATCATTTCCGGCAATCATTTGTTTCACTACTTCAGAATTTGAACCGTCTCTAATACTTTCAAATCCTGGAAAACCGCCAAACCAGTCTGTCATTACAATACCCTTAAAACCCCATTCGTTTCTTAAAACTTCCGTCAGTAAATCTTTTCTGGCAGAAGTATATTCGCCGTTAAGTTTGTTGTATGAAGACATTACGGTCCACGGCTGCGATTCTTTCACCGTGATTTCAAAACCTTTTAAGTACAATTCTCTAATCGCTCTTTCAGATACATGCGCATTAATTGTTAAACGGTTGGTTTCTTCATTATTAACCGCAAAATGTTTGATCGAAGTTCCCACGCCCTGCGACTGAATTCCGTTTACAATTGCGGCGGCTGTTTTTCCTGAAATCAACGGATCTTCCGAATAATATTCGAAATTTCTTCCGTTTAAAGGATTTCTGTGGATGTTTAAAGCCGGTGCCAATAAAACGTCAACACCATATTCTTTTACCTCATTACCCATTGCTTTTCCAACTTCTTCCAAAAGTGCTTTATTCCAGGTCGAAGCCAAAGCCGTTCCAACCGGAAATGCCGTTGCATAATAGGTTTTTGTATCATTATCTCTGGTTGGCTGAATTCTTAAACCCGCTGGGCCATCGGCAACAACTGTAGCTGGAATTCCGAAACGCTCAAAAGCAGCAGTTCCGCCGGCAGCTCCCGGAACCAAACCTTTTTTAGAATCTCCAATAGGACCTGTAAGTACTTCTATTCCCGGCATTCCGGTTCCTATAAGCAGTTCTGCCTTTTCTGCGTTGGTCATTTCTTTGATGATTGCATCAATTCTTTGATTATCAGAAAGTCGTGTATCTTCCCAAATGTCTAATTTTCCATTTCGGTTAAAGTCTTGAAATGTGAATCCTTTAATCGTTAGCAGCGGTGGATTTGTTTCATCATTCGGAAAAATGTTCCATGATAAATTAGAAAGTACTAACGCGGTTAAAAGTGATAATCGCGCTGTTTTTATAATTGTTTTTTTCATAATTGAAAATTTAGAAAGTGGTTGAAAATAGTAAAGTTGTAGTATTTTAAATTTCATTGCTTCATTATGAAGCAATATTAATTACTTTTTTTCATATCAACAAATAAAATCCCTTAAATTTTCATTTATCACAAATGAAAACCACAAAACTTAATATATTCTTAGTCGAATAAATATTTAATTAAACATTAATCAGAATAAAAAAAGAGTTAAAAGGATTGATTTTAAAGGAAATTTTTGAAATTTTGCAGTATTACACGGATTTATAATTTTCAAAAAGAGTAAATTTGAAAACAAATCAATACAATGGAATTTAAGAAATTACTTGAACAGCAATCTGATGAAGCGTTTAAAAAATATATCCCGACGCTTTCTATTGACTGTGCTATTTTTAGCTTTCATGAAAATTCGCTCCATGTTTTGACTGTAAAAATGAAGGATCAGGAATTTTGGGGACTTCCAGGAGGATATGTAAAAAAAGAGGAAAACGTAGATGATGCGGCAGTTCGCATTTTAAAAGACAGAACCGGAACTGAAAATATTTACCTGCAACAGTTCTATACTTTTGGAAACCTGCATCGCTCTGAAGATGCTTTTGCAGACTACGATGACACGATTTGGAACAAACAGCGCTTTGTTTCTATTGGATATTATGCTTTAGCTGAACATTCAAAAGTAAATTTAGTTATTGATGAATATTCTACAAATGTGAAGTGGCATTCTATTGAAAATCTTCCGTCATTTATGATGGATCACAGAACCATTTTAGATAAAGCACTTTCGACACTTCGTGAACAATTAAATAATCATCCTATTGGCTATAACCTTCTTTCGGATAAGTTTACGATGCCGGAACTTCAAAAATTATATGAAGCTATTTTAGGAAAAAAATTGAACCGTGGAAATTTCTATCGCAAAATTCTTCGTTATGATATCCTGACAAAATTAGATGAATCGCGAAAAGGCGGCGCTCATAAAGCTCCGGATTTGTATAGTTTTGATTTGGAAAAATACAACAGTGCCCTTAAAGAAGGTTTAAAGGGAAGCTGGTGATTTTTTTTACATAGTAAAGTGACCACAACGATTGTCATCCCTCGTTCCTCGGGATGACAAAAATACACATAGAATACTTGGTCAAAAAAAAGCTTTGTCAAAGTTTAAAACTTTGACAAAGCTGAAATCTATTTTCTTTTCTCTATATTCTATATTCTCAATTAATCGCAATTGGCGCTGCCAAACAACTCTCCGGAATATCGAAAGCGTTTACCAATGCAACGGCATCCGGGCGAATGTCCCAACAAAGCTGATTTACGATTTTACGGATTGCTTTGGTTTTTACGGCTTCCATATAGCCGTCCTCCAGATACCAGCCTTTGTTTTTTTCAAGTTGTGAAAGCGCGTATAATTGATATAATTTGGTTAAAATTTCTTTTGATTTTTCGTCCTCAACGGTTTTCAGAGCTTCCTGAAATTGTTCTAAAACTACTCTTTCCAGATAAGCCTGAGCCACGTCAATCATTTGATGTTGAACGACATTAAAAGCATCATAAGCTTCTAAACCGCCATCCACCAATTTTTTGATACGTCTGGCTGCCGATGCCAAAATTGTTTTTTCTCTATGGATGAAAGCCTGCAAGTGAAACTCTGAATCTAATAAATGCTCATCATCAGTTCTTCTTGTTGCGATTGGGTTTTTCTCAGAAATTGCCACTTTTGCATTTTCATAGACGTAATTGATAATGCCCAAAGAGCCCATTTCACCAAAGGCTTTTCTAAATTCTGATAAACGATTTTTAGCAACCAATTGCATCAAAACGGTATTATCACCTTCAAAAGTGGTGTAAATTTCGGTATCGTTTTTTAAGGCATCGATTCTGTTTTCAGATAAATATCCTTTTCCGCCAATCGCTTCACGACATTCCTGTAAAATATCTCTTGTAGACCAGGTTGAATAGGATTTCATTCCGGCTGCAAGAGCTTCGATTTCCTGCATCTCGGCTTCTGTTTTGTTTAGAAAACGATTTGTAAGGTATTGTAAAGCAAAATGAACCGCGTAGGTTTTCGCTAAATGCGGAAGCAATCTGCGCTGGTGCATTCTGTAATTTAAAATTGGAACTTCAGAACCTCCTTCGGGACCAAATTGTCTGCGTTGATCGCTGTATCGAATCGCAATTGTTAATCCGGATTTGGCTGCAGCCAATGCAGAGCGCGGAATCCCGATTCGGCCTCCAACCAAAGTGCCTAACATTGTGAAAAAACGTCGGTTATCACTTGGAATCGGGCTTTCGAATTCGCCTTTGTCATTTACAGAAGCAAAACGATCAAGCATATTTTCTTTCGGAATCACTACATTATCAAACGAAATAGTTCCGTTATCAACGCCGTTTAAACCCATTTTATGTCCGCAATCGCCAATTGTAATGCCACTTAAAGTATTTCCTTTTGTGTCGCGTAACGGAACCACAAAAGCATTTACGCCATAATCGTGATCGTCGATAATTAATTTGGCAAAAACAGTTGCCATTTGTCCGTGAACGGCCGCGTTGCCTATATATTCTTTTTGCGCTTTTTCATGTGGAGTATGAATTGTAAACGTTTGATCGTTATGATTGTAAGTTGCCGTGGTTTCTAATCCTTTTACGTTTGAACCGTGATGTGTTTCGGTCATGGCAAAACAGCCCGGGATTTTTAGCGAACCAATATCATTTAAATATTTAGCATAATGTTTTTCGGTTCCTAACGATTGAACGCTCATTCCCCACAATCCAAACTGAACACCAAATTTAATTACCAAACTTAAGTCATGGTAACTTAAAGTCTCCATAATCGCAAAATAATCGGCTATGTTTTCTCCTCCTCCATATCGCTTTGGATACGCCATATTTCCGAGATTTTCTTCGGCTAAAATTTCACACCAATTGTAAACGGTTTGACGATAAACATTTATATCTGTAGAAATTTCATAAGCAAATTCAGGTCTTGAAATTACTGATTTTACCTTTTTTATAATCGCAGCTTCTTTTCCGTCTAAAAGGGCTGTTATTTTTTGAATATCAAAATTATTTGTAGTCTGTGAATTGGCTGTAAATGATCCTTCTTTTGTTTTAAAGTTCTGAATTACTTCTTCACCTAAAACACCCAAATCATTTTCGAGTTTTACAAAATCTGATTTTAGTGTCGAAATATCCACATCTTTTTCTGAAAGTGCTTCGGCTATATCAAAAACCGATTTTATGGATGATTTATCTTTGATACTACTTTCAATATCCTGTTTCCACTGCTCCAATTCATTTCGCGAAGGCGGATTTGTAATGTCCAGTTTAGAAAGCAGCTGTTGTTTTTCTTCGGGCGAAAGCCAGGCTAAATTATTTATAAATTGCTGGATGGTCCAAAATTCTTTTTGGGTCAAAAGATCGTCAGACCACACTAAGTAAAATAAAGGAATGAATGCTTGTAATTTGGTATTTTTCATAAGATTTTGAATCTGGTTATTTGTTTTGTTTGCCACGAATTACACTAATTTTCACTAATTTTTTACCAGCTTAATTCTATAAATAAAATTAAGAAATTCAATTCGTGGAAATTCGTGCAATTCGTGGCCACTTTTTTATGCATTATTGCATAAAAAAACAGAAATGAAAAATAATCATTCCTGCTTAAATATCCTGTTAAGATTCTGGTAATTTTATGAAGTTTTAGAAAAAGAAGTTGCCACGAATTACACCAATTTTCGCTAATTTTTATCTTATAATCTTATAAAAAGGTCATAAAATTTTAATTCGTGAAAATTTATGCAATTCGTGGCAAACAAAAAAATTCGTGGCAAACAAAATTAGCCACAACTTCACGAATGTTCATCAAATTCATTTTCATGAAATTTGACTATGTCAATTTGGAGTTTTCAGGTTCGGGAAAGTTGTGGCGAAAAGTTTAAGCGTTTTTTGAAACTGGTGTATATCTTTGCTTTAACGCAAAAAGGTGATGGGAGTTAAACACTAAAACGGCTATAAAAATAATGCTGTAAGCTGTGATTTGTAAAACGGTGATATTTTCGTGATAGACAAAAGTCGCTAATCCAAAGGCAATCATTGGGTTTATGTTTAACAACATTCCAACTGTTGATGAATTAATGCCTGAAAGTGCATATAAATTAAGGAACAATGGAAAAATCGTGAACAAAATCGCAATGGTTTCGATACAGAAATAAAAATTAAATTCTGTTGGAACCGGGCCGCTGTATGCCGGATAAAAAGGCAATAAAATCAACGCTGCCAATGTAATATGAAATGTTAGAATGATAAATTTATCAAAACCTTTATTAACACGCTGACTTACTAAATAACAAGCGTAAGTTAAGCCAATTATGATGCTGAAAAACATATCCATAATATCAGCATAAGACAAAAGCAAACAGCCGGAAATACTTAAACCGACAGAAACCCATTGTGTTTTGCTTAGTTTTTCATGCAACAGGAAATAGGCCAATAAAGTCGTTAAAATTGGACAAACCAAATAAGCCAATGAAGTTGCTTTTACGCTCACATGGTTCATTACATAAATGAATGTGAACCAGTTTAACATCAGAAAAACGCTTCCGCCAATGTTTAATAAAAGTGCTTTTCGTTTCTCTGCTTTTGGTAATGCTTTGAAGGTTTCGATTGTTTCTTTTACTTTTTTTCGTTTGAAGGCAAAAGAAATCAGCAACATTAAAATACTACAGCTAAAAACGCGAAAGAACAGAATATCCAAAGAGGCATATTCGTGAATTGGTTTTAGCACAAGGCTAAAAAATCCCCAAATGGTGTACGCCGTTATGGCTGCGATGTAGTATTTTGTTGTTTTCACGGATTATTGTTTTTTGGTTTGTTTTTGTGATGAAACAAATTTCTTAAAAATAAATAAGCAATACAGATACAGTTTTTGTAAATTGCACCATAACAGTTTTTTTATGAGAAATTCTAATTACTTATATCTGCAATTTGCCGACCGAATTGAAAAGCAAATCAAATCGGGCGTTTTAAGTGTTGGTGATAAACTGCCTTCGATTCGTGAAGTAGTGGCCGAAACGGGTTACAGCATGAGCACGGTAAGTAAGGCTTATTACGAAGTCGAGAGTAGGTCTTTGATTGAGTCCAGACCACAATCCGGTTATTATGTGAGTAATACTTCGGCGAGAATTATTACAGAGCCTACGCCAAGCAGCCCTGTTTTAAAGTGTCTGAACATTGACCGCGAGGATTTGATTGATCAGGTGTACCGCAATATGACGGATAAAAATATTACGATGCTTTCTTTGGGGTTTCCGTCGAATGAACTTTTGCCGATTGCGAAATTAAACAAGGGAATTATTCAGGCGACGCGACAATTACCCAATAGCGGAACGAGTTATGAGGAAGTACAGGGAAATTTGAATTTAAGGAAAGAAATTGCGCGTTGGTCGTTTACCTGGGGCGGTTCGCTGACAGAAAATGACATTATTACAATGCCGGGCTGTACAAGTGCTATATCGCACTGCTTGATGACTTTAACGAAACCCGGCGATACAATTATTACGGAAAGTCCGGCTTATTTCGGGATTTTGCAATTGGCCAAATCCCTTGGTTTGTATATTATGGAATTACCGACAAATATGACTACGGGAATTGAACTGGACGCTTTAAAAAAGGCGCTTGCCACAAAAAAGATAAAGCTTTGTTTATTAATGAGTAATTTTAGCAATCCGTCTGGAAGTATGATGCCTGCAGAACATAAAAAAGAGGTTGTGAAGTTGATGGAATTCTATGATATTCCGTTAATTGAAGATGATATTCACGGCGATTTGTACTTTGGTTCGAGCCGACCAACGAATTGCAAAACCTACGATGAAAGTGGCATTGTGCTTTGCTGTAGTTCGGTTTCTAAAACTTTGGCTCCGGGTTATCGCGTGGGCTGGGTTTCGCCAGGGAAATTTAAAAAACAGATTCTGAGAAATAAAATTTATCACACGCTTTCCTCACCTACTATTACGCACGAAGTTGTGGGCGATTTCCTGAAAAATGGACGTTATGAAAATCATCTTCGCAAAATACGCCAGATCTTACATCAAAATTGCAATAATTATATTAATACGGTTTTAGAATCATTTCCGGAAGGAACGAAAGTGAGTCAGCCTCAGGGTGGTTTTTTTCTGTGGATAGAATTAGACAAAAGCATTGATACAGCTGCTTTTTATCATTTGGCGATGAAACATAATATCAGTTTTGCGCCAGGGAGGATTTTCTCTTTTCAGGATCAATTTTCGAATTGTATGCGATTGAGTTTTGGTTTGCCGTGGACAAATGAATTGCGACATTCTATACAGACTTTGGGAAAATTGCTTAAAACGTAATATCTTTTTTTAACACCTGGAAAACAAAGCTTTTCTTTGTCTGTATGGCGTATTCCCAAGGATTAAAATCCCTGGCTACAATATAATCGTTCCTCTGGAACTTTACGAAAAGAATCATTAGATAAACCAGACAGGTTTTAAAACCTGTCTGGTTTGGCCTAGTTTGTCATTTCGACGAAAGAGAAATGTCCGTGAGAAGCTCGACAAAGATTGGCGATTTTCTTTACGGAGTTACTTGCGTTCCTTCGACTCGCTCAGGATGACAAAAAAGACGAAAATATTTTTATAAAAATGAGTGTCCTAGCCCCGATAAGAGTGGAAAGCCCGGAGCTAAAAAAACTAATTTTTCTTGCCAGAAAACAGCGACCAACGGAAGCTCGTTTTAGGGCTTAGAAAAATAGTTTTTTTGCGAGGACTTGGAACGGATAGCGGGATTAGCTTCTAATTAATATTTAAATTCCAAATTTTATCCCGAAACCTCGGAACCAAATTCCAATTCCAAATTCTAAAAAACAAAAAACCAGACAACACTAAAGCGCTGTCTGGTTTACAATTAAATAGACTAATATAATTAAAGAACAAAGTACTCGTTTCCGGTAAGCTTTTTAGGCTCAGGTTTTAGATCGAATTCTTTTATAATATCAAATTCAACCTGAAATTCGTTTAGCATTTGCAATAAATTCTTTTCAATTGCTTGGGAAATCGTCGTTACAGGCGTATCTGTTGGCCTGTTTTCGAAAGGATCCTGCAAGTGAATCGCCATTTTTTCGATCAAAAAGAAGGTTCCGCCAATAATTGTAATTAACGGAATCGCGAACCAGCTTAATAAATCGATTAATCCGAAAGGCAATAAAATAATGAACAAACACAATGTCATTCTGATATACATACTGTATGTCGTTGGGAAAATCGTGTTTTTAATTCTTTCGCATTTACCCATTGCATCACACAATCTTGTCAATGTATTGTCTATTTCTACTTGCTGATAAGTGTTGAAACGCTTGTCTTTTCTGGCGTTTCTCAAATCTCTGGCATGTAGTAATAAAATCGCATTTGGAACATTTTGATGATTTTTTACAAAATTAAGTTCTTCTTCGCTAATGAAATTTTTTATTGGTTTTATGGCATCCTTATTTCGTAAAGCCTGTCCTAAACTATAACACCATGCAATTTGTCTTTTGGTGAAATTTTCCTTGAAATCATTGGCTTCTACAGAAAAATCAGGATCTTTATAAAACGTTAATACTTGTCTAATCAAGGTTCTGGATTCATTTACGATTGATCCCCAAATAATTCTGGCTTCCCACCATCTGTCATACGCCTGATTCGATTTAAAGGCCAATAATAAGGAAATAATTGTACCTACCATTGTAGGTATTGCGATTGGAATATCTACAGAAATATTGATGAAATAATGGTGAAAAACTTCAAATAATATGGTATAAGCCATTACAAGACCTAATTCCACCTTAATTTTTCCGAGAACGTACCTCATTGGAATTCTTTTCTTTAATAACATATCTTTATTTTTAAATTAAAATTTATTTCATTTTTTGAAAACAGGTTTATGCCAATTCTTCATAAAGCGATAATACAGGAAGTCCCAGTTTATCACTGCTATTTTCTTTTTTTGTTTTCTTGAATTTAATTTTTTCGCCTTTGCGGGTTTCTACCAATAAATCAATGTCATATTTTGAAATGGCTTCAGACAAATAAGGCGCAAATTGTTCGTAGTTGTCATCAAAATTGGCCGTTTGGCTTACAATTTCATAAGAGAAATTTTCACTTAAAAACTGCTGAATATCTTTTACATGCATGTTTGCTTTTGCATTTTCGATGTAAAGTGCTTTATTGAAATCATTTTTAAGGGATTCTGCACCTAAATGTAAAATTGGGCACTTTTGATTCCCGGCTAATTTTACCGCATATTGATGAATGCGTTTTGTTTCCTGTTTGTATGAATGTGTCAGAATAACCAGTTTGATAGCAAAAGCATCGATAATTCCTTTAAAAATAGGTGCCGAAAGTCCGTATTGATTGTGAACTTTTATCTTGCAATTATCCGTGTGTCCAATAATATATCTGCAGGTTTCAAGAACTTCTTCCTGGCTTGTAGTTAGGCTTGTTTTCATTTCACGCAAAAATTGTGAAGACGAAAAAGTATCCGGAGTATCAGAAACCATCATTAAAATAATCTCGCAATTGGTGTTTTTTGCCTGATTAACCGCTGATTTTACAGCGCTGATAGTATCTTGTTCTAATGTGGTAGGTATAAGGAAATTTTTCATATGTATAATCGTTTAGTTTATACATACAAAATAACATTGTGCAGATTAGAAGGGTCTTAATCTAAAATTAGAATTTCCTAAGATTCAACATTAGAATTTTTAATGTTGTTTTTCTTAATGTCTTTTTTGGTATCTTTTTTAAAGATGATTGTTACGATTGTTCCTTTATTTTGCTCGGATTGTACCTGAATTTCGCCATCATGCATTCGAATGATTTTGGATGCTAAAGGAAGTCCTAAACCATAGCCTATATATTTAGCTGCTATTTTTCCTCTAAAGAAAGGTTCGTATAAATGTGGAATATCTTCTGGAGGAATTCCGATTCCGATATCGTTAATTGAAATTTTAATCCATTCTGTATTAGCTGAAAGCGTCACGAAAACTTCATTATTATCAGAATATTTTACTCCGTTTGTAATGATGTTGTTCATTGCTAATTCTAAAAGCGGTTTATTACACGGAATTAAAAGTAAATTAGAATCATTTGGTGCAAAATTAAGTTTGATACTCACGCGATTGTCCGGATAAATTTTATCTAAATCAGATTTTACATCCATTAATAATTCGTCGATTCTCGCAATATCAAGAACTTGTTTTTTGCCGTCGTAACCGGTTTGGGTTAGTTTTAGCAAGCTTTCCGTCAGATTTCCTAATCTTGAAGCCTGACTGTATATATTTTGCAATGATTCGATATATTCTGAAACTTCTCTTTCTTTCAAAAGCATAATTTCAGACTCGGCAATAATCGTTGTAATTGGCGTTTTTAATTCGTGAGAAGCATTATTAATAAAGTTCGCCTGAATTTCGAATGAAGTTTCCAATCTATCCAGCATATCATTAAATGTATGCGTAAGATCTGAAATTTCATCAGAGTTTTTTACTTCAGGTAATCTGTTATGCAAATTTGAGGCGCTAATTCGGTTTACTTCTCTCGTAATTCTCGCCACAGGATTAATCACGCGTTTGGCCAGAAGACGCCCTAAAAAGAAGGCAAGAATTATAAAGGCAAAACCGCCAAAAACCAATATTTTTACAATATAAACGGTTGTCGTTTTTCCGCGTCGATCTCTAGCGCCCACAATTACAATATATTTCTGATTTTTTTCGGTGAAAACCTGACCTAAATAATACTTGCTGTTGATTTCAAAATAGTCTTTTCCTGTTTCGAGAATATTAGAATAAAATGAATTGGGTAAATTTAGCTTGGTATTATAATCGAAACTATTGGCACTGTTGATTTTAAGAACATATTCTTCTTCTTCAATAAGTTCTTCCAGTCCGTTTTTTTTAAGATTGCTGTAGTATTTTATTTTTTCCGGATCTTCCTGAAAATGAATCGAAGCTACGATTTTTGCCCTGTCTTCTAATCTTTTTAAGAAATGATACCTGTTGTTTTCACGAAATAACACAAAAACTACAACACATAATAACAGCGTACTAAAGGTAGAAAGTGCAACATAAGTAAAAGTAATTTTTTTTCTTATATCCATTTTATTCTTGTATAACGTAACCTAAACCTTTCATGGTATGAATTAGTTTGGTTGAAAAAGGTTTGTCTATTTTTTTTCTCAAATAATTGATATAAACATCCACAACATTGGTGTTCATATCAAAATTAATGTCCCAGACGTTGTCTAAAATCTGATCTCTGGATACAATTCTGCCCGTATTTTTAGCCAGATAATACAATAATTTGAATTCTTTTGCGGTTAAAACAATCGGTTCTCCTTCACGTTTTACCGTTTTTGCCTGACTGTTTATTTCTAAATCGCCAATTACTATGGTGTCTACTTTTTCAGTTTCCTGATTGGCTCTGCGGTTTAAGGCGTTTACCCTTGCATCGAGCTCACCAAACTTAAAGGGTTTTACCAAATAATCATCGGCACCGGCATTTAATCCGGTTACAATATTTTCTGAAGTTCCAAGGGCTGTTAAAAGTAAAATTGGGACGAAATTTTTATCGGCACGTAATCTTCTGCAAATTTCGATTCCGTTAATATCCGGCAGCATTACATCTAAAATTACTACATCAAAAGTGTAATTCTGAACCATTTCTAAAGCTGTTTTACCATCAAGCGCCACGCTGACATCATTATTATTTTCAGCGAAACCTTTACGTAAAATGGAGAGTAGATTTGGTTCGTCTTCGACTATTAGTAGTTTCATTCTAAATGGTATTTCTAACAAAAATAGCAATTGAGATTAAAATATAAATCAGAAAAATTTAGAATTATGAATTTATTGTGAAGAAACCATTTTTATCCCCTAAAAAATGAACTTACTCCTTATTAAAGTTAGTAAAATTATTGAAAGTAAGCCGTTGTTTGTAATTACTACCTGCGTTCTCCCTTTGTCAGGGCGATAAAATTTAATTAAACACATAGAAACATAGATTTTATTTTGCTTATAAAAGATCATTTAAAGAAACTGGTTTCTCACACATAGTCCCCAAGCATCGGGATGTTAATGCAAGTGAAATGCTTTATTTATTACTAAGAGCTATGTTTCTATGTGTTAAAAAAATCACCAACGTTTTAATATTAAAATGTTTCACCCGCATTTAAATAAAATCCTTTTGATCTGTTTCCCCACGCATAATCTACGATCAGATTGGTTTTGGTCGCTTTATCGATTAAAATTCGCAAGCCTAAACCCGCCATTGGCTGAATCGATTTAAAAAGATATGTGTCTGTTTCCGGATTACTGGCGGTTACAAAATTGGTAAAAACGGTGCCGCTTAAAACCTGATTGCAGGTTATTGGAAACCTGAATTCTGTAGAAAGATATACCAAATTGGTTCCTCTAAACAATCCCTGCGTATACCCTTCTCCGCTCCTGCTGCGCTGATCCCAGCCAATTGCCGGCAAATTCAAATACGGAACTTTTCCTCTGGTTATAAATTGTCCGTAAGCCCAAATGGCCAAAATATAGCGTTCGTTTTTCTGTGAAAGCGGAATAAAATTTCGATATTCGGTATACAAAACATTGCTATATCGCTGATTTTTAAAAAAGACCGGATTAAACCGATAATTAATATTTGCAAACCAACCTCGAGTGGTATTGATTTGATTGTCTCTGGAATCGTAAATTAAATTGAGGCTCATTCCCGTTAAAAAATATTCTAAATCATCAAAACCATATTTTTGGCTGTAATTATAATGGTAAGTAAATTGTCCGTTTTCGACATCAAGATCTTTGTCTTTTATGCTTGAATACCAGTCAATATTGATTCCGCCACCAACATAAAAATTATTTTTTACTTCGAAAGAAACTGTTTGGTGGAATTTTAAATAATTATAATCCATTGGCTGAGCGATTGAATCTACGCTAAAATCAGCGTCTTTATGATGCGGAATTATATCTGTTCCCAAGCCATAATTAGGTTGTGAGAAAAGATACAAGCGATAATCCCCACTTAGAAATATTCGGTTATTTTTTAATAAAATATTGTTTTTGACATTGACAAGCCATTGTTTTTTAGTGGTATAAGTGATGCCGAGATTGGCAATAGAATATTTGTCTGCTTTTTCTTTTCCTTTAAAAGTGTATTGTGCCACTGCTCCAAAAACAAATCCCGTTGCGGGCTGAGAGCCAATTACCGGGATAACAAGAAAAAAACTGTTTTTTACGGGTTTTACCACATAAACAGAATCTTTCTTTTTGAAGATTTCCAATATAGTTTTTGGCGGACAAATTTCTTTACTGATAGAATCGTTTTGAGCAGATAAGGTAAAGGAAATAAAAAAAAGTAATCCTAAGATTTTACAATTATTGTGAAAGACATTATTTTTTAAAAATCTTACCATTTTAAAGTTTTAATTTTTTGAAACAATAATCAACCTCATTGTAAATATAAGTCTTATTTTCAATGTTTTAGACAAATAATCTTATAAATTAAAAGAATAATTAAATAGAAAAATTAAAAATACCTGCATCAAAAAGCTTTAATTATTGGCGTAATTAGTATCTTTTCACTCTCAAATAATCATCAAAAATCAGCATTGAAAAAAGAGTCCGAATATTTTCCTGATAAGGAATACGATACCTTAATTTATGGTAGAGACGATCTTAATTTTAAGGATTTTGAGTGCTGTATTTTCAATAATTGTAATTTTTCGGCCTGTATTTTTTTAGCCGTTACTTTTATTGACTGTGTTTTTAATGATTGCATTTTTAGTGAAGCCAAAATCAATTATGTCGCTTTTAGAACGGCAACTTTTAATCGCTGCGAAATAAAGGAGGTCAATTTTGCGATGTGCGACAAACTGATTTTCGAAGTTCATTTCTACGATTGCATTCTGGACTTTTCGAAGTTTTATACCTTAAAAATCAAAGGAACTACTTTTACCAATTGCAGTTTAATTGCCGTAGATTTTATGTCCACAGACCTTACAAATGTTCTTTTTGAGAATTGTGATTTATATCGATCAGAATTTGACAAAGCCATCGCCAACAAAGCCGATTTTAAAACAAGCTATAATTATACTATTGATCCATCAAAAACGAAACTGAAGAAAGCTGTTTTTGCTTTGAAGGAAGTAAAGGGATTGTTGTTTAAGCATGATGTTGTGGTGAGTTAAGCAAAAATCGAACACGGATTTCACGAATTGACACTAATTTTTAATACTTAGCTAGTTTGTGGAATTAATTTCACAAACTAATTCGTGTCAATTCGTGAAATTCGTGTTTATAATTTCTTCTCCATCACATAATCTTCCATCAAATAACCTTTTCCTATTTCGATATTTACTTCATCAATAACTTCAAAACCTATTTTTTTATAAAAACCTAAAGCCGAATTAAATCGGTTTACGTTCAATAATAACGTTTTTGAATTATTCTTTAAGGCTAATATTCCAATTTCATCAATCACTTTTTTACCAATTCCTTTTCCTTGCGTTTCCGGTAAAAGATATATTTTATGAATTTTGGTCACAGCTTCTCTATTATAGTTATGTTCAATTCCGATAAAACCTATATTATTAGTTTGATCTTCATAAATCATATAAAATAATTGTTCTTTTTTATTGTATTGAAGAGTTAAAGCTTCCTCAGAATAAAAAAGATTCAGCATATAATCTAATTGTTCATTGGATAAAATTTCGCCATAAGTAATTGGCCATGTTATATGTACTATATTCTGAATTTGTTTAATATCACTTATAGTTGCTTCTGAAATTGTAATCATATTAATATATTAAGATGCTTTTATTATTTGGTGAAAATTTGATTTTCCTGTTCGCTTACGCGGATGAAAGTCGTTCGTTTTGTCAATTCTTTTAATCTTGAAGCGCCAACATAAGTACAGGTACTTCTTAGTCCGCCCAAAATATCTAAAACTGTATTAATCACTTTCCCTTTAAACGGTACCTGAACTGTTTTTCCTTCACTTGCTCGATATTCTGCAACCCCTCCAACATGTTTGTCCATGGCTGTTGTCGAACTCATGCCGTAAAATTGTTTGAATTTATGTCCGTCAATTTCGATTAATTCTCCTCCGCTTTCAGTATGTCCGGCCAGCATTCCGCCCAACATTACAAAATCAGATCCTGCGCCAAAAGCTTTGGCTACATCTCCCGGAGTACTGCAACCACCATCGCTGATAATGTGTCCGCCTAAACCATGAGCAGCATCGGCACATTCTATAATGGCTGAAAGCTGCGGATATCCAACGCCGGTTTTTACGCGTGTGGTACAAACAGATCCGGGTCCAATTCCCACTTTTACAATATCGGCTCCAGCCAATAATAATTCTTCGACCATTTCTCCGGTAACTACATTTCCGGCAATAATGACTTTGTCAGGATATTGTTTTCGGGTTTGTTTTAAAAATTGCACAAAATGTTCTGAATAACCATTTGCAACGTCGATACAGATAAATTTCAATAACGGGTTTTCGGTAATAATTTGACCTATTTTTTCGAAATCTTCTTTTCCGGTTCCGGTGCTAATGGCGATATAATCGTAGAAATCCGGAGTAACTTTCGATAAAAAAGTTTTCCATTCTTCTGGTGAATAATGTTTGTGAATCGCTGTAAAAAGTCTTTCTTTGGCTAAAACTTCTGCCATTTCAAAAGTTCCAACTGTATCCATATTTGCTGCCATAATCGGAATTCCTGTCCAATTTGTGGTGCTGTGCAAAAATTTAAAATTTCGTTCTAAAGAAACTTCAGATCGGCTTTTTAAAGTGGATCTTTTTGGGCGAATCATTACATCTTTAAATCCTAATTTCAGATCAGTTTCTATTCTCATGAGTTTGGAGTTTGGTTACTTTCAAATATAGGAATTTTAGAATTCAGATTTTAGATTTTAGATTGCTAAACTTTGTGGTTAATTTTGAACGCGGATGACGCGGATTCGCTCAGGCGAAGACGCGGATTTATACGGATTTTTTTATTTTTTTTTTCGGTAGAGATTCACAAAGAATGCAGGGAGGTTCACAAAGTTTTTTAATTCGCGGGCGTTTCTACTCGCTCAACGTGACAACTTAAGACTGAAAACTGGCACTGAGACCGAAAACTAAAAATTATCCGTGAATCGTTTCTCCTTTTCCGTAGTTGGTGATGATTGATTCTTCAAAGGCAAGCCATTCTCTCCAGCGTTTTTCTACGTCGATTCCTACTCCGTATTTTCTGGCGTATGTAATGAAGGTTGTGTAATGTCCGGCTTCACTTTCCATTAATTCTCTGTAAAAAACAGCCAATTCTTCGTCCTGAATGTTTTCGGATAAAACTTTAAAACGTTCGCAGCTTCTGGCTTCAATCATGGCTGAGAATAATAAT
>Ga0247741_1000028_pt1 | contig 141284 bp, 227 predicted proteins | sample UWRJL213509R2_FD_180945 | JGI IMG/M metagenome (GOLD analysis project Ga0247741, IMG submission 180945) | Plant litter microbial communities from Arlington Agricultural Research Station in Wisconsin, United States - UWRJ-L213-509R-2 | ecosystem: Environmental > Terrestrial > Plant litter >...
AAAAGCTTTACTTCAAATGGAGATAACAATAAAGATACCCTTATAGAATTCCAACATAGATTTCTTGAATTAAAGTCAGATTTAAGGTATTGGCATGTTAAGATGGTAGGAGCCTCTGATAAGCGAGGGGATAAATCTTCAACTGCCGTGAAGTATCGCATAAGTTGTTCTATGGTGAGGGGGGAGTATGAATTCAAAGATGGTGAAAAGCCTATCTATGATAAGCCACCCGCTATAGGAAATGCAGAAAAATTTGCAGCAGGTACGAAGGAATATAAAGAATTCCTAGAACAAAGGACTTTTTACAAAGAAAGTTTAACCAATGTATCAGATTTAAGAGAAGACATCCAAGGCTACATCAATCTTCTGAAAGATAAACTGAAATTTTAGTAAATGGCAACAATCACATACAAAAACGGAAACACTCTTCAAATCGGCGAAGAAACGCTCCAAAAGATAGAAAGCAGAATCAAAGAAGGAATAGACATCTTAACTGTATTCATTAACGAAGAGGATGTTATTTTGATTGACACTTCAAAAATTAGAGATATTGGCTAAGAAAGTAACAACTAAACCTAACTGGTTCTACCAAGGAAAGGAAATTAAAACTCTTGCAGATACTCCTCTTGAAGCTTTAGGGTTTATCTATAAGATCTATAACCTTGATAATCAGATGTATTACGTCGGACGGCGTACTATAAGGAGCAATAGAAGACGAAAACTTACGGTCGCGGAGAAGAAGATCAAAGGAAACGAAAAGAAAACCTTCATAACTGAAATGAAAGAATCAAGTGGGTGGAAGACTTACGCAGGATCTAATGTTACTTTGAAAGCAGAAGTTACCAAGGGAGCAAGAATAAGAAAAGAGATTCTACACTACTGTTACTCTAAAGCTGAGATTACTTATAAAGAAACTGCTGAGATATTATGTAGTGGAGCTTTACTGGATATTAAATCTTATAACTCTTGGGTTAAGGCAACGATTTACAAAAAACATTTAATGTAAGGTTTGGAGGGAAAATTTTCTTTTCAGTTCTTTTTCCGACAAAATTTAAAAACAATGACACAACAAATTCTAAACATTGACCCTAAAATGAGAGTTGTAATTGATTCGATAGAGGGAGTAATTACACACAGATTTTATAATCAGACTTCATTAAGAGGAGTTATAAAGGTATCTGATGGCGTTATAATATCTCAAATCCATTTAGGAAAATGATATTCTTTAAATTACTTCTTTTTCCTATATACTTTCTTCTTATGCTACCTGTTGAATATCCTTTGTGGAAAGCTTATAAAGAAGTTGGTAAATGCAATGACAGCTTAGTTAAATTTATTTGGAATGGGTGTTGATTTATTTTTCAGTTTTTATTCGCCGAAAATAACTTATAATTAACATTTATATCAATACTTATCACTATCTTTGTGGTCATGAGAGTAGAAGTAGAAAAACTAGAAGACTTGATCCAAAATTGGAGAAACCTTATAGGAGGCTTATCTAAAGACAATATTCAAGTGCAAGCTGTTGAAGTTTGTATTTCAGATTTAGAAATGATTATAAATATTTTTGGAAAATGAAAGTAAGAAAATTAGTATTTGAAAAAGAGTTTTTAGTTGACAGTCTTGAAGATTTTAAAGGCTTAAAAGATGATGTAAATAAATATACAGACCCATTCTTTAATCTTGTATTTGAAATATATCCAAAAGATGAACTAGAGAGGGCTGAAATTATTAGAGCATTGACTGTGTATACTCGCGAAAGGATTATGGAAATCCCAGAATTATTAATAGGTGGTAGTGAAAAAATAACACTATTAAACCATGCTGAAACAGTTACAGATTGTATGATAACAGGAGTAGGTCGAGTGATAGTTAGATAAAATTGAATATTTATGACAAAAGAAGAAATTATTTACGTAGCTACAAAAGCTTTTGAGAAAGGATGGGATTTTGAAACTATGAAGTATAGTGACGATATGTATGTTGGAAGTGAATATTCTGACAGGGTTTGGGAATTTGTAGAAGAGATGCAAGACATTGGAAGAACAGCTTTCTATGAAAAATATTTAGGGTGTAAATTTTATTAACGCTAGAAAAATATGAAATATTCTAAAAAACTAGATAAGAAAATACGAATGAAAATGTATGGAGGATATTGGTCTTTAATGAGATGTTATCTTAAATCTCAGAAAAAATATAAACCCATTTCATTTGAAACTTTTTGTAACTTAGGACGTTAATTATGAAAGCATTTTTTGATAGAAATTGGAATTTACTTTTTAATAGGAGTTTGTGTTTTCAGTTTTGTTTGCGCGAAAAAGTAGAACACAACTACATCATCACAGACGGTAGAGATAGATTCAGAAGCCTAGGTAAAGGCTGGTTTAAAATAATTATCGAGTAAATGAAAAACAAAAAACTAATACCAGTTAATGGTTATATACTCACAACTGAAATAGAAGTTCCCAAATCAGTGTTTGGGGGAACAACAGACTATCTGGAAAAGATTCCTCTAGCTAAAGTGATAGCTAAAAGTGAAGGTGTAGATTTTCTTGAAGAAGGTGATGAGATTTTGTTTCAAAAGTTTCTGGAGATTCCTGACATCTGGATTGATAATGTCAATTACACTATTGTAGGAAAGAATTCAGTTTTAGGGATTGTGGTAGATAAGGATTGAATGGAAAATTTAAATTCTCTTGTTTTCAGTTTCTTTTGCCGAAATCTATAATATTCATACAACATAAAGATATAAAATGTTTACAGGAAATAAAGAAGTCTTCGAAAGAATATCAGAGTACTTACGAAGTCAATTTTTCAATGTTGAAAACGGAATTCATCTTGGCAATGATGTCTATGAATTTACAGAGAAATGGGGAGAGGGACTTGGTTGTCATGATCAACATTGCTTAAAGGCGTGGATTGAAAATGACAAAGTAGTGTATAAGTCCAAAGTTGTAGGAAGTTATTGTGTAGATTAGAAAAATTAAGTAAATCAGAAAATAGATGTATAGCGGATTAATTTACGGAAAAGAAGCAAGAGAAAAATTAGCAAGGGGCGTGAAAAAGCTTGTAGATGCGGTTAAAGTCACGCTAGGAGGAAACGGAAAGAACGTTATTATTTTTGACAATCTAGCAACTCCTCACATTACGAAAGACGGTTTGACAGTATCTAAAAGTGTCAACCTTATGGATACCATTGAACAAGGTGGTGTAGAAATCGTTAGACAAGCTGCAAAAGAAGCTGCTGATAAAACTGCCGATGGTACATCAACTGCAACAGTGATTGCTGGAGCCTTGATAAGTAAGGGGATACAGTGCTTTGACGAAGTGAATATCCAAGACTTCAAGGTTGGGATGCAAAAAGCGCAAAATGACATCAAAAAACAACTGAGAGTAGACGCACAAGACATCTCAGAAAATGTAGAGAAAGTAAAAAGTATTGCAACTATCTCAGCCAATGGAGACAAAGAAATTGGAAGCCTAGTAGGAGAAGTGGTATTCAACTCTGGAAGTGGTGTTGACATTGTAGTTGAACGAGACACAGAAATGATGTCAGGATTAAGGTTTGAGCTAAAAAAAGGCTACACCTACAAGAAAGGTGTACATCCGTTCTTTGAAACAACTCCCGGATCTTCCACAGCATCTTATGGAGATGTGTCAATTCTTATTCTTGATTGCCACTTAGGAAATCTAGGACAGATTGAAGATGTTTTAGTTGAATTCTCTTCCAGTAAGGAGCCTCTGATAATTATGTCCAAAACTGTTGATCCATTGTGTGTTCAGAGATTGGCTGTACTATCCAAGCAAGGAGATTTGAAATCAGTTTATGTTGAACTTCCAGATTTTGGTGACATGCAGGATGCTGCGGTTGGAGATTTATGTGCTTGTACAGGAGCAACAGCAATCAGAACACTTGACGGAATGACCGTTAAAAAAGAACATACGGGAAAAGCATTTAAGTTTGAAGGTAACGGAACAAGTTCAACGATTGTCTTTGTTGATGATGAAAAAGTTAAAGAACAGATTGAACTCCGCACAAAAAGTTTAAAAGAAAGCTTTACAACACTGAGAGAAGATGAAGCTGTAAGAGCAAAGGAACGTTACAAACGCCTTTCTGATGGTGTAGGAGTGATTAAAATTGGTGCAACAACAGATACGGAGTATTTCGAAATTAAAGACCGTGTAGACGATGCAATTGGCTCTTCTAAGTCAGCTTTGGAAGAAGGTGTAGTTTCTGGTGGTGGTGTAGCTTTGATTGAAGCTTGCGACAAGATGGAAAGAACCAAGATAATCAATGACAGCGAGGAAATAGGATATGATGTTGTTGTGGAAGCATGTTACGAGCCATTCATCCAGATTCTAGGCAATTGTTCAGAGTTTGAGTGGGAAGCAAGACTTGACACGATCAGAAGTAGCAAGTATATTCTTGGTTTCGACGCAAAAAACAAAAAAATAGACAATCTTAAAGAAAAAGGAATAATTGATGCAGTTAAGGTTACTTCTACCTCTTTAGATGCTGCGATTTCAGCTACGGTAGGTATTCTAACAACTGATTGTATCATATATCCTCAACATTTGACAGACGAAAAGAAAGAGAGCATTCCTGCAAATTTTTGGGACTTAATGAGATCTGAAATTAAAGTGAATGACCCAACTAAAATTAGCCTAATTTACAAAACTTCTGACGGAGCAGAATTCAGGTGTGAAACTAAAGCAAAAATTCATGAAGACAATTTGATAGCTGAAAGGTGGTATAAATTGAACTTGGAAGCTAGAAGTTGGTTTGCAAAAATATTAGGAATTAAGCCTAGAAGAATATGAGTATGTGGGAAGCAATTGGATTCATGTTCTTAGGAGTAATTATATTTCAGATGATTAAATGGTGGTTTAACAATTAAAATTAGGAATAATGAGTGAGTACAGTAGAATAGATCTATTAAGGTTTCACAATTTCGCGAAAGAGAATAGTGAATTAAAACCCATTGAACTATTGAAAAAATACGATTTGGAAGTTCCAAGACTAACAGATGAAGAGAAAAGTATAAATCTTCTAAAAGCCATAGGTTTATATGAAGAATGTTAAACTCTATTCAGCGTTCTGTGGTACAGGGAAAAGTTATTTATGCAAGAACTATCCTGATAAATTTAAGGAATTAGAGGATTGGCTTTACAGAGGAGAGAATTTTCCTAAAAACTATGTAGAAGATGTTGTTTCTTCTGTGGGTACAGAAGATATTCTGTTTATTTCTACCGATCCTGTAATCTTAAGAGCATTGCACGAAATAGGAATTGATATAGAATTGGTTTATCCTGAAAACAGCTTGAGAAACGAATATCTTGATAGATATATTGAAAGAGATAGTCCTTATGATTTTATAGGAACCATTATGAAAAATTGGAATATTTGGATTGATGAGTTAAAGGAACAGGATTACTGTACTCATACAGTTCTTAGAAGTGGAGAGTATGTTGGCAACCTGTTTTCAAATTCCAGCAAAAGAAACTGAAAAGAAAATTTTCCCTAAAATAACAATAAATTAACACCAAACTATCAAAGATTATCAGTATCTTTGTAGCAACTAAAAAGTATAAAAGAAAATGAATTATTTCAATTACAAAATTTCAGGAACAAAAGGAAAATTGTACCTATCATCTAAAGATCCCAAAGAGGGGTATGAAAAAGTAGAGTATGGTACAGAGACTCCTAAGAAGATTACCTATCACGCTTATTCTAGCAATACGAAAGGTACTTTTGAAGGATTTCAAATGAAGCAAGTAGAAGCTGGAGGGGTTAATCTAACATTTCTAGAAGTAACTCTACAAGATGGAGATGATCAAAACAAAATTTCAGTTTCTTTAAAAGATAAAAGAAGTAATGTATCTGATGAAGCAAAAGCACTCATCTCTGCATTTTACAACGCTGAAAGAGGGCATGAGTACACAGTTACCCCAAATGTAAAAGTCAATAACTATAATGGAAAAGAGTACAAAAACCTAAGTGTTTATGTAAACTCAACCAGTGTTATGAATGACAACGGGAAAGGATTATCCACAGGATTTATCCAATCTTCAGAAATCCCAAAAGCTAAGAAAGAGGATGACGGACTTGGAGGATTTACCTATGACAACAAGGAGGTAAACATTTTCTGGGGTGGCAAATTAAAAGAGATTTCATCACGTTTTGAAGGACAAGCTCCAGCTACACCTCCCCCTGCAACACCAAAAGAAGAATCGAAAAGTGCTATGAAACCAAGTAAGGATTTCGAAGCACCTGTTAATGTAGATGTAGACGATGATTTACCCTTTTGATAACTACCTTAAAATCAACAACTTATGAAAGCAATTTATAAATTTCATGCCGATTGTGGCAGGATGGGAGATTTAGAAGGTGTATTTGTTAGCAGCAAAGAAGACATCAAAAGTGTAATTGGTCAAACAATCTACTTTGGAGAAGTTCTGGGAAAACATTCAGAAGTATATTTTCCTATGGAAGAATCTCACTTCACAGAAGTCACCACAGACGAAAATTTCATTAAACTATTTGAAGACTACGATCTTTCAACAGGAATTAATCCTTTTGATTATGATGAAGACTTTGATGACGGGGAGGACGAAGATGAATTGGACGAAGACTAACGACAAACGAACAGCAAACGCTCTAACTTTAAAAGGTTATTGTAAGGAAATGCTTAAACAAAACTCAGATGTACTATCATATTGCTCTCCTGTAACAAATGCAGGGGGGCAAGTTTTGAAAGTGAAAGTGATAATTCGCGCGAAAAAAGGAGTGAAAGGAGAACTGACATACCAAGCTGTTGGAGATATCCTGGAAGAAATAAGCAATTTAGAACTGATTAACTATAAAATTCAAGATTTATGCAGGGATTTGAGGCAACCTACAGAGAGCTAGTGGACAAAGGAACTCTGATGAAGCCTTTCACAGGCGATTGGAAATCAGATAAGGATATGTTCATCAAGATGCAACTTCAAAATGAAAGTTTAGACTTTTCAGAAGAGGATGACGATGATTGGAGTGAAGACGATTATTTAGGAGATTCCTATGACAGTTACTAATGGATTTGTTTTCATTGGTTTGGAGACTTTTGAGCAGAAGAATGGATGTGACTTCGGTGTTGTTCATTTCGGCGACCAAGAGATAAAACCACACTGTGAAATATACTTTAGAAAAGGAAGTGGAGTTTTGACTCAAACTTTTGGCGGAAATAAACTAAGAGTAGACAAATTGAATATTTATTTGAAAACAGAGTGAATATGTTTGAAGCGGGCGAGGAAGTAATTTGTATTGACGCAGGAATTAAGCCAGAAATGCTTTTTGCAGTGATTGAGATGTATCCAAATTGGGTGAAGCAAGATGCTGTATATACAATCAGGCAGTTCAACGATAATGATGGTATTGTTACAGGCGTTTTGTTGGAGGAAATTAGGAATCCTGAAATATTTATCAAGTTAGTGAATAGAACTCAGGAGCCAATGTTTTCTCTTTCACGTTTTGCCAAAAAAGCACCAATACAATCAGAGTCAATTAGCTACACAGAAAAAATAACAGAAGAATTTTATGCCGTAAACTAGCTTTCGGCGCAAAACAAACTGAAACAAAGAAAATAATCTATGCAAGAATTTAACCTAGCCTCTGCGCTGGAAATCTATGAACAAGAAAGTAACATAGCTGGGGCAGCCAAGAAACACTGCCTCGAAATTGGAATTCCGTATGAGGAAAAGTACAGAAACAGGATGAGAAGAGCAATTGAGTCCTCCAAAAACCGAGATGTTGAAAATGTTTCTGCAAGTTTGACACAGGGGTATGAATCATCCACAAAAGGTTTTTCTGCAATTGGTGAAGATGGTAAGATGATGAGCATTGAGCAGTATTGTTCTTTTTATGGGTTGGATATGACCAAAGTTAAGAGTTATAAGCTGATCACTCACACTTCTGTTCCTTATTGGAATGTTGTTTTTTATGAGACTTCCCTTGAATCAGTTTTTAATTTTCAAGACCATTTGGATGAAGTTATCCAGAAATATGTATCTCCAGTCGAGTTAACTTCTTACGACTATCCAGATTACTCAAACTCTTTTGTAGATAGACTGGTTTATACTGACGTACACATAGGAATGTCAGTTGATGGTAATGGTGATCCTTTGTATGGCGGGGTGTGGAATAGAGAGGAGTTGCTGTCAAGATTAGATGCTTTAGTAGAGCATACTATAACTTTCCAAGCCTCAGAAACTTTAAGGATTGATTGTCTAGGAGATTACTTGGATGGACTTAAGGGCGAGACAACACGAAAGGGGCACAAACTTCCCCAAAATATGAATGACAAAGAAGTTTTTGATCTTGGAGTTCAGTTTAAGGTTGAATTAGTGGATAGATTAGTTGGAAATTATAGAGAAATTATATGTACAAATCTTTGTGAGGATAACCATGCCGGAATTTTCTCATATTTTGTAAACCAAGCTGTGAAAGGTATTCTTGAACAAAAATATCCAAATAGAGTGAAAGTAGTAAACCAGAAAAAGTTTATTGACCACTACACAATTGGAAAGCATACTCTGATCTTGTGTCACGGAAAAGATAGTGAATCCTTGAAGTTTGGATTTAAACCTCACTTAGATGACAAGCAGGAAAAGAAGATCGATCACTATTGTAAAGAGAATCAATTGTACAATGGAAACTACATTGAATTTTCGAAAGGAGACTCACATCTAGCACTTTACGATGAAAGTACAAGTAAAGATTTTCATTATTACAATTATCCTGCATTTTCTCCTCCCTCAAATTGGGTAAAGACTTGCTTTGGCAATACTCAACAAGGGTTTAAGTTTTTTAATATTCACAAAGAGAAAAATTTAAAAATATCTATTCCTTATTGGTTTTAATTTATGACGACTCAAGAGCTTAGATCCATGACTATCAACTACACAGAACAAGAGTTGGTTGAAGAACGGTGGAAAGATATAAAAAATTTTGAAGATTACTATGAGGTTAGTTCATTAGGAAGATTCAGGAGCAAAAAACGGACAATAATAAGAAGTAACGGTGTTTCAGAGACGAAATCTGGTAGGATTTTAAAAAATAACTATTATTCCAACGGCTATGTCCAACTTATTCTGTACGTAGAGAAAGTTAGGTATAATTTTTTAGGACATAGGGTTGTTGCAGAGCACTTTATACCTGCAATTTCAGATAAGCTTATAGTAAACCACAAAAATTGTTTAAAGTGGGATAATAGAGTAAGTAATCTAGAGTGGTGCAATCATTCCGAAAATTATATTCATGCTGTGGATGCAGGATTAGTTGATAAAACTAAGATAAGTGGTGAGAATAGTTTAAGCTCTAAAATATCAGAGGAAGAAGCAATATACATCAAGGCTAATTATAGGCATTTTGGAAGAAATAAGGATTTATACCTTAAGTTTGAAAACAAGATAGGTAAAAAGCAGATTTCAGAGATAGCAAAAGGAAATTATTGGAAGCATCTAAACCACTTTATACCAGAAAAACTATGAAATCATTCTACGTAGTAATTAACAAAGGAAATTCAATGCGTGAACTCCACTCCGAAGCAACATCATTCATTGGACGTGTGGGAGCTGTAATATCTAACAAAGAACTTACTAATTCTCCTTCTGTTTCTATTGGAGATGTATTGTATTGTCCATTGACGGGATTTAATTGGGAAGTGGTAGTGATTAAATGATTGTTTTTCAGTCTTTTTGCCCGGAAATAAAAATTAAATAAACAGAAAATTATGAAAAATATCAATTTCGCAACAAAAGTTAGAGCAAAAGAAACGCCTAAAGTATCAACTGAGAATAACAGCTATGCTCAGAAGAGGAGAGAAATTATGGAGGAAATCAATCATCCAGTCACAAAAGTCAATCTAGACAAAAGCGTCTATAAAAAGACTGAAATAGAAAAGGCTCAACTAAAAGAAGCAAAACAATTAAACAAAACTTTAACATCTCTATAACATCTGCATTCAAAAATAGGTGTTACCTTTACAGCATAAATAAATGAACTAAGATAGGTAAGTGTTGGACAACAGGTAAAATGTTTCGTAGTAGTTAGGTAAGGCATTTTGTAAAATAAATGTGTTTTTGAAAAGGAGGTTAGGACTTAGGTTCTTTCCTCCTTTTTTGTTTGGTAAAATTGTAAATTTTCCTTTGTTTCAGTCTTTTTCGCGCAAAAGTTAAAATAACAAAGCATTAACAACCTGATAGAAATAAAACCTTTACCTTTGTCATATATGAGTTGTAATTGTAAAAACATAACCTGTGGTTCAAAAGAAGGTGAACAGCAGAAAGTATTGATGTCTCCAAAGCATATGACAGAATATCTGCAAAAGAGAAGAGATAGAGGAATGTCCAAATTTATTCTAATTGACCCTTGTATCACAGAAGAAATTCAGTATCTATGGGGGAATGGTATTTTTACTTATGGATGCTGTTGTGGACATAACTACTTAGATTCATTTGTAAATGTAGATGAAAAAGATATTCAATGGATGCTTGATAATGGATATGTGCAGAATCACGCTGATAAAACAAGAAAAGACACATTTAAATTGAAAAGCGTATGATGCAAAAAATTAAATTCTGTTGGGAAGTACTAAAAGGCAGATCAGGAAGTTGGGTATTCTTTATACTTGATGAAAAGCAACAAATGCAGATACTAAATAAAGAAGAGGCTGACCTAACTCTGAACTACATACAGGTAGACAAAAAAGTGATGGAAATAATTGCAAGCAAATTAAGTAGATGAAATTCAACAACCAAAAAGTAACAAATAAAATCATTCAGTATGCCAGAACCAAGGAAAAATTGGAAGTGGTGTATGGTAAAATGAGATGGAATTACAAATGTCATTTAAACTCTGTCCACGAAGCTTGGCGCAAAGGATATGACAAAATAGCAATGGTTGTTCAAATAGAAGATGATTGGTGTTGTATTCATTTCTTGAACTATGATGGAGAAAAATTCATCGACAATACTTTAGGAGAATGGAGCAGATGCTACGAGTATAGATTTATCAAGTTTATTGGTGAAGATGAATTTAGAAACGTAGGCGGAGTGTTTGAGAATTATCGTGAGTATCTGAGATCAAAACTTTCTTGGTGGGAACGGTTGACAAGTAATGTCCAGTTTTAAGTGCAATAAACTTGACAAATTAGTCTCTGAAACCTATGATACGATTAACTTATAGACAATCCACCTAACCAAATAATTACCACTAGGTGAAAATTCTGGCAAAATTAGAAAAGATGGAAAAGATAAAAGCAGCAGATGGAGGAAGACCTTCATATTTAGATATTGAAACACCAGAAGGATACATTTCCTATTATGAAGAATGTTGCCCCGGAATGCCAATTGAGGTAGCAAGGAAACTATTTGAAGACGCTAGACCTAAAGTGATAGGTGCTGATTTCAAGGGAATAATTATTACAGGAACAAAAGGAAACGATCATGGAAATAGAAAATACAATCTTACAGATAATTGCTGATGCTAACAGGTTTAGGAATATTCATGATAACTTGTATATAGACAAAGAGAACAACAAGTTCGTAGCCACACAATATGGGTTCATACCTGATGAAATTTACAATACAGAGCTCCTAATTCGGCAACATAAAATTGAAACGGAGAAACTTACCTCAGAAATAAATAAACTGAACAACAAGTTAGACGATGCTGATTATGATCTGATAGTGGCACGTAAAGAGGTAACTAAACTACAAGAAAAATTAAAAAATACCAAGCAAGAAGACAAACAAGTTGCTTATAATAAAGGAGAGATAAAACACCTAAAGGAGACTAGACAAGCCTTAAAGGATAAAAACGATAGATTAAAGAAAAGTAATTTAGAATACCAAGAAGTTTTATTTCAGTTTCTTTCTGGCGAAAATTATATAAAGGCTATGAATAAGATGAGAGAATTTGAAGCAGAACAAATTATTGAACTTTTTAGTGGAGAACTCACACAGGAAGTGTTCGATAAAACAAAAGAGGAAACTAGAGTAAATCCTGACTACGAAAAATTTTACGCCTAATGAGATTTGAGTATGAATGCCCTAAGTGCTATAATGAAATGGAAGGAAGTTTTGGAGATAACGTTTATTGCGAAACATGCGATGTGAGTTATGAGACCGATTGGGACTACACTTCAGGGGATAGCATGGGAGCATGGTTATCAGGAAAGAAATACACAGGAAAAGTTGATATCGAGTAGTCCCACAAACAAAACTGAAAAGTAAAAGATAATTTACAAAAACAATACAAATTGTAAAAAATATTTAACGTTATGAGACTATTTGAAATACAAGTTGACGGTGAAAAAGAAAGAATTGGAGCAAAGAATCCAATTGAAGCTTTGAAATATTATCTAGATTTAACTAACAGTGATTTAGACTGGGTCGATGACATTATCGAAATCCCTAAAAATAATTGGAAGTGCATTACAGTTAAGAATTGGGATCACGACCCTGAAAATCCAGATGATATGATGGAATCATGGACAGCAGAAGAACTCATGAAAGGATTAACATCTCCTGAACATATTTCGACAAGTTGTATACCTTAGATTCTTGATTCGCGAATTGAAAATTAAAAATAGGATAAATGAAATACATTGAAAATTTCCATGAAAATTTAGAAAGTAAAGAGAGTGGATACATCACTTTGGAGGGAGATATTACTCAAACAAAAACCAACTTGGCTTACGTAAAAGGAAATTCTAAGAATAAACCTCTTATTATGAGCACTGGATTATGTTCATCTTGGAATGATATTGAAATTTTCACTAACTATGTAAGAAGCACGGATAAATAAGACGATTTAAGACACTTAAAATATATCAGATGTATAAGTAGTCCAGATATCAGGTAAAAGTGCCTTAAAACAATTAAAAACAACAAAATATGTATTTTAAGAAATTAATACAGGCTTTCATTATTGCTATGATAAGCTCCGCAATAGTTGGATGGGTAATTATAGAACTAATAATTTGGCTTTGTAACCACATTTCAATTGATTGGAACTAATGAGCATTGAATATAAATCACCTGTAGACGGAAAGATGTATTCTTTCAACTATCAAGAGTTAAAGGAAAAGTATTTTGAGATAAATGAAATGTCTGATTCAGTTTTTTCTTCGCGGATTCCTGAGATATTACATTTCTGTTGTTTTGTAGGATTTTTAAAAGGCTTGGACAGTTCAATACTGTTAGGTGACGGAGGATTGATACACGAGCTTGTACACCTTCTCCATATTCCAGAAGAGCCTTTGATTAATCTGGATGAAATTAGAAAGAATTTTAAAATATTAATGAGGTTGGCATGAAATACGAAGAAGGATTAGACATGAATCAGTTCAATAGAGTGGATGAGATAAGTCATTATAATCATAATTATTATATAGGACTCTCTCCATTTGATTTACTATTTGAGAAATCAGATGACGATGATACTTCTGAATGGTACTTAATAAAAGGAAAAGATACAATTTTTTTAGGAGAGTCGTATTGTTCAGATGGAGACAAGCTTCGTGTGCGATTTGCTTAACAGAGAAATAAAAATACACTTATGACAGAAAAAGAAATATACGAAGAAATTATCAACTACATCAAAACTGATGCAGAAATAGCAATTCCAATAGGCAGATACTTCAATGTAAACGGAGGACATATAACCAAGAATGAGTATGGTAAAATCCTTCTTGAAGTTTTGTGTGAAGAGCTTGAAAATAAATTTTTGAGAGATGCGGAAAAAAGAAACTAAATTTAATTATGGAAGTGTAGAACTTTCCATGGCAGATTTCAAAGTCACACTCTAAATTCTCCTGATTGGTTTTTTGGAATAACGAAAATCTGTACTAAATGCGGGTTCATTACTAATGAAGGAAAGTTTAAAAGTCATAACTAATTTCGCGCGAAAAACAAATAAAAATGAAAATAATCAAACAAGGAAAACTACCAGAACAGAGTAAACAAATTACATGTAAGAAGTGTGAGACAGTTTACTCTTATACTCGTGCAGATGTTTTATCTGATTTCAGGGATCAGGCAGAATGGGTAAGGTGTCCAGTATGCAACTTAGTTAAAGTGGTAAGACACCCTCAACAGCAAACAAATAGGATGGATGACTAATTAAAAAATAAAAATTATGAACTTTAAAGCAGAAGAATCAAGACCACATGAAGAAATTATCTTTGAGATGGCACAAGGTAAGAAAAGAACTACTAAAGAATTAGAGCATTATTTAGATGGGATTTTTGACTTTCTGGAACACATATACGGACTAAGCTATAAGCTAGAAATCCAATCAAAGTTTTATCTACTAAAAAAGGAAAAGGAGTCAGGTTGGGTGGAACAAGGTATGAGACTAATGTGGGGTAATCCAAAATCGAGAAAAGAATGAATAAACAAGTACACCTTTACAACGAAGATGGAAGTGAGAGTAAAATTAACCACTACCTAGATTGCAGAGATGGAATTGTTTCAGTTGTTAAGTTCAGAACTGATTCAGGATACGGGTCTCCTGTAGAAGCATATCTATGTGAGAATACAAAACATGAAGAAGTCTCTCTAATAATCAGAGATGGTAAGTATGAATCCAGTATAGACTTTGACACAGACTCTTGGAAATATATTGAAGACCTGATCAATGGTAAAGGAGAAGTGGTGAGGAGTTATATGGCAAATCGTTAATATGAAAGATAACACAGTAATTGTAGTTGATCTAAGTAACTACAAAAAAGAGTACCAAGAGAAAGTTCCATTCAAGGGTATCATCACAGCAAAGTATGATAATGAACTCTGGGTGGAAAGTCTGGTGACAGACAAAGAGTATTTAATTTACTACACTCAGTGTTTAGAGGGTCTGCCTGTTGAAGACATTGAAAAGATGATTGACTTGAGTAAATATTGATCGCCAGAAAAAGAACTGAAAAGAAAAACAATCATGAAATACAGAAAGAAACCAGTAGTAATAGAAGCAAAAGAACTTCTATACACTACAACATCACAAGAAGAAATAATCAAGTGGTCAAACAATAATATAAAGAAAGGATTAGACGGAGGGTTAATAATCCCAACCCTTGAAGGTGATATGACAGCCAGTACAGGAGACTTTATCATCCAAGGAGTGCAAGGTGAATTCTATCCATGTAAGCCTGACATCTTTAATCTTACTTATGAATTAGCAGAATGAAAAAAGAACTAAATAAAATAGCCAAGAAGTACGGATGCACTATTACAGAATTTAACTACGTGAACAATTTTGATTGGCGATACTATGGAATCAGAATGGATGACAAAGAGGGTCTGCATCTAGATGAATACGCTTTTGAATATTGTGTGAGTGATCCAGAAGGTAAGGAACAGCAGTTAGTGTTATTCGAGGATTTTATTAAAGGTCAAATTGAACTCTAGAACTCGCCGAAAAAAGAACTGAAAACAAACAAAATAATCATGAAAGACTACCTAATAGCATACACATACCAAGACAAAACATTCCCTAATAAGAAGAACAGACCTTACAGACTAGTGAGAGCCAATTCACCTGAGGAAGCCATAGAAAAAGTAAGGAAAATATATAGAGAATGTAATACAGAACTAGAAGCAATAATTAACATGACAATAGAATAGACCTAAGCCCTTCCCTATTAAATTAGCGGAGGGTTTTTCCTTTTTGGAGAGGGACTTAATGAGGGAGTAGTGGGGGGGGGAGATCTTTATTGTGAGGGTAGGCTTAAACTTGTCAGGGGTAACAAGAGGCTTTGTTGGGGGTCATATCTAAATTTCTCTCTATATCATTCGTGAGCACCACCATTTACCACCGTTTGCCAACCCCACTATCCCGTTTTTAAATGTACCCCCGCCTTTGCAGATCTATGGTTAAATTTTTCAGGCAGGTTTTTCAGATCTTTTCAGGGCTTGGAAGTTTATTTAGTTCACTCCGTTTTGTCTTGCTTGTATGGGTGTGTGTATAGGATAGTACCTTTACAGTTTGTTTATTTCCTTGTGTTTTTAGCTTTTTTGCGCGGAATATGTACATATATGCGTTGTATTACTCTATCTTTTTCGGTTCGCTTACATAGGTATTAAAAATCTGCGTAAGTCCCTTAGAATCAAAATCATATTCTTATTTAGAATCATTACAAATTACAATATTATTTGTTAAAATGTATTGTCAATCCAAACAATCACCTTATCTTTGTTGTGTAGCCGGAAGGCATAGTAAATAAGGTAAACGTTAAAAATTTAACACTATGAGACATCAAGAACTTGTTACAAAAATAGAGAATGCTAGCACGACAGCAGAGTTAGAGACTATTGTGGAATCTATTCCTTTACAGAAAAATGGGCACAGAACAGCAATGGCAAGGCATTTAGACGACACCTTTTGGTATATCAACCTTGACAATGTTCAAAAGCAAAAAGATAATCTTTTAAGGATTCTCAAAAGCTACTAAAACAAAAGTCGTTTGAGCGACTATAAACAGAACTTTAGGCTCAAAGCGTAACCCTTCGGGGTTGGTAGTTACAACGGTAATTAAATAAGAAACAAATAGCATACTAAAAACTACTGGCTTAGTCCTTGTCAATGTGAACGGGTGAAAGTAATAAGAAAGGGGTAAGAGAAAGGCTTTACAATTTGTTTCTGCATGATTGACAAAGGGATTAGATTAGTTTCAATACAACGTAATTAAAAGCGGAGTAAACACTCTAGCACGGCACAAAGAAACTGAAACAAAAGAAAATTTAAATTTTCTTCAAATATTCCATTGTCAATCGAAATAAAAGTTGTAACTTTGATATAAGCAAAAGGGGAATAAGCCTAGCGAGGCTAAAAAGAAAACCCAAAGCAATAACAAACTGAAATAAATAAAGGAAATCTAATTTCCAACGCATACGTTCAAAAGGTCAACGGTTAAGATTGACACCAGTAAAAGACAACAATGCAAAGTTTCAGTATTTAGGTAAGTTAATTGACATACAAATATTAATACATAGATTACTTCATAATGAATAGGAGAGACAATTTTAATTGTTTCCCACCGAAAGTTATCAAAGGATTGAGTTAATAGGAATTGGGTGCAATATTTACAGTTCGGGATATTGGTTACACTGAAATAATAGAACGGTTGTTGGGAGATTCTCCGCGAACAACACAAAAAATCAAAAAGACATTAGAAATAAACAAATTTAGCTGAATATAAACAGCTATGGAAATCCTGTAAGGTTACAACTTACGTTTGTTTAACTTTCACCCTTTCAAATCTTGGTTGATTTGTTGGGGGCTTTGCTATACAGCACAATTTTAATAATCATTTAAAAATACTAGCATGAGCAATCTATTAGTAAGTCCAAGACGAATTTTCATGGCGATTCCTGCGTGGAATATTTCAGCACCAACGATCATAGGGGAAATTGAACAAGTAGTTGAACGTGCAGTAAATCACGTAGACTTTAAAAACGGTATTGAATCAATCAAGGAATTGAGCGGTACGAAATTCGTTAGAGTTTCAAAGAAAGAAATTGAATCTTTGTTATCATATAACGAAGAGGATATTAAGTTATACAAACAATTGATTAAAAGGTATTAGTTATGACAACAATAGATATTCAAGCAAAAGAATGGTTTGACAAAGTAAACGGAAATAGTTACTTTTCAGCCGTTGCAACAATTGATTTCGGAAAAGAAACTGAAAAACAAATCAACGTACCATTTCAATACGGATATGGAGATCACTATATTTACCAAACTTTCCATGAGTTACAAACTGGTGGATTTCTACCATCAAATGAAACTATTTATTCTCCATCAAGGTGGGCGCGGGAAAAAGGGATAGAACTAAGAACAAGTAAAAAAGAGAATTGTCTCAAACGTGAAGTTAAAAACTTTGAAGCATGAAACAGATACAAAAATTAGTGGAGGATATTGCAAAGATTGCAGGGCTTCCAATATCAAGACAACAAGCAAACGAAATGCAGAAAGATTATTTTCTTCATATTGAATATGCCAGACATTACGGTGGTTATCGTGTCGTGAATGTCAACGTTAAACATGGAGGTCATTCAGGTGCATTTGGTGAATCTGCTAGTTGTGGTCGTAGATCAAAGGGACAAATGATTGATTTTCTAACTGGTTATTTAAATGCAATCTCATGAAATCACCAAACAAAATACCTGTAATGTCTGGCGGGATGCCTGTATACATTACTTTAAGAAAATTTGACAGGCTTCTGCATGAATGGAAGCTAAGTTTTAATACACATTGGAAGGTGTGGACAATAATTGAATGATTATGAAAACACAAACAAAATGCTTTGTAGTTTTTAGCGTTGCTATGACTACATTGATTATAGTATTAACTTCTTGCGGACTTGTTAAGGTTTAGTTTTCAGTCTTTTCTTTCCGCGAAATAAAAATAACAAAAATGGATAATTCAATATACGGATGTTTAGATAGAGACGATTGTCTTATTGATACAGCCTTAACATTGCGTGGTGCTAAATGCCATGCAACTAGAAACGGTTATACAAAAGTTGGTAGGCGTGTTGGTTACAATGTAATTAACGTTTGGGAGAAAGTTAATGGTAAATGGGTGGAACTATAACCCAATCCGGGCGAAATAAAAACAATGCAAAACAACACTACAATAAAATGCCATACAGTTAATCCAACTGAAGGGCATGATAAAAATCAAACACCAAAATTTATAACACATTCACATCTTAGATCTTGGTGGGGATTTGACAGAGGATCATTTAACGACGATCTGTATAAAAGAATTTGTGATATTAAAGCTAAGAACTCATGAAACTTGATAAGACAACATTAACAAATATTTTAGTAGGTAAGTTAAATACTATTTGCCGAACAAATGAAAACAATGTACCTTCTATAAATAAGGTATTGAAAATGGAGACGAAAGTTATCCTTTCTGTTGATCATAATTGTGGATTGACAATGGATGAATTTGACGAGGTACTAAGCAACCTAAATAACTTTACAGAAGTTCAGTGGGAACGCAGAAATCATTTTTTCAGTTTCAGCGGGGTTGTCAGTGTAACTATTCTTTGGGATTAGGTATGAGTAGATTAATCTGGATTCCTATTATAGGACTTTTGGCAATGTTTATTTGCACTGAATATGGAAGATATAGAACAATCTACTTTGCAGGTTCTTTGTGGTTTCCTTATCAACTTATCTCATTTTTTACACTGTTATTTATTTTCTACCCATGAAAAAAGAATTTTTGTATACAACAATAGGGTATTTAATTTTAGGATTAATTCTCTATCCATGCTTAACAAAGGATGGGAAATTAGTAATCCCATATTTAATATCTATTGTGTGGGTTGTAACACTTGTAATCACTTACTTTGATATAAAATCGCGCAAACAAAACTGAAAAAAACAAAAGAAAATTATAAATTTTCCCGCAAATGAAAACTCTAAAACTAGACAACATAACAGAAGGACAAAGTAAAACACTATTCCATTCTGTAAAACTATATGAGATGTACCAAAATGTCATCTTATACGCCAACAGCCATATCCTCTATAGAGACTTTGAGAAGAAACTAGACAAGTTAGGCTTCAGATTTTCAAACATGAAAGGAGACGGAGTATGCAAAATCGTTGTACGTGAGAGAGACAACGAAGATGTTAAATTTTTATTTATTTATTGAGATATGGAATTAAAAGAGATATTGTCAAAGATTGAAAATCTACTAGACAAACAGTATAACAAAACATTGACATCTAAAGAGGAGAAAAAGTTAAAAGAATTAAAGAAATTGAGAGACAATTTCGGGCAATAAAAACTGAAAAACAAAACATTATGATACAATTCAATAACAAAGAACAAGCATTAGAGTACCTAGATACTCAAGATTGTTACCTATCAAATCCAAGAGAGATTATAGGAGGTGGAATAACAACATTACCAAGCGGAATTGTCTTGGTGGTTGGTGAACTTAAGACAAATTAGGAGGTATGAATCAAAGAAGTGTATTTGAATTTGGGGACGAATATATTTGTACTTTCTTTTACGATTGTAACACAAACCAAGACGGTATTGAAGTTCGCAGGAATGGGGAATATTTAGGTTCAATAGTTGGTCTGGAAATACCAGATATTGAGGACGAAGAGGAGTGTATTAAATTTGATAATAACGTCATAGACTGGTTAGAGGGGTGGTAAGGTAACGTATTACTACCGTAGTAATGATACTATACAAGATATTTATGAGCCCTTTATAGAGGGTAAGAACGAAGGAGCGGTACACTGGATGAACATTAGAGCCTACACAAAACCCGCGGGAAAATAAAAACTGAAATAAAAAAATAATCATGAAAAAATCAATTATAATAGTATCTTTGCTTTCAGTTTTGACAGCAAGTTGCGCCAAAGAAGAAAACTACAAAAAATGTAACAGTAAATACCTAGACAACAAAGACGGTATCTACTACCCTACATACACAAAGAAAAACAAATGCTACTACATGAAAGGCGTAGCAACAAACACGTTCAAGAAGATTGATAATTCAAATTGTGATTGTCTTTAAAATTAGAGAATATGGAAACTATATCAAAAGAGATCCTTTTAGACAAAGGATATAGAGAGTGGAAACCAAACCACTACCAAAAATTAATCAGTAATGATAGTGGTAAAAAATACTTTATCAATATCATTAATACCGATTTTTCCACTATGCAATCTGATCTAGGTCAATGGTGGACTCCAAGCGTACAACTAGAAACAGATAAAGGATCTGTTAATTTTGAGTTGGTACAATGGTTCAATGGCTCTGGAAAGTACTCAGGCAGAACTATAGAAGAGGTCGAAGATTATTTTGAATCCCTATTTGAATTTCACAATAAACCCTACTACGACCTGTATTGAGGGAATGGTTAGCTGAACATGGTGGGCAAAATGGTACTTTGTTGGGGGTTCGATTCCCCTATTCGGCGCAAAAGAAGAAATAAAACTGAAAAAATGAAAACAAAATACTATCAAATAGTAGAAACTACTAGTAACAGCGACTATCCAAATGTAGGGGTAATTAAAGTGACAGATAACATATATCCACTGGAAGAAATGAAAGAAGCCATAAGCAACTACTTAGGGGTAGATTTAACAATAATTTCAGTTATTTCAGATGAGCACGGTTTAAGGATCGACTTTAAACTTGATGGAGGGTACAAAGACTATATGAGAGCAGAGGAAACTTGGTTATATCTATAAAATTACTAGACATGGAAAACAATAACAGAAAATTAGCTTTAGAGTGGTAGAATAGCCTATCTGAGGACACCAAGACAGAAATGAAGGCTGGGTATGACCAACTAATTTCAAGACCCTTAGACAGCCTAACAGGACGTGAGATACAAATTGTGTGGCACGTAGAGAAAGATATTAACGGCTCGGGCAAAACAAACTGAAAAACAAACACTTGTAACACTATACATACAAAAGAAAGACTTAAACAGTACTCTCTACATACTATCTAAAGCAATTAACCCTTCACAAGACCTAGACACTTTAAAGGCAACATACGACCCAATTGAAGTCTCTATAAGCAGAAACAATGTAATGCTGGCTAATCAAGTGGCAATACAAGTAACTTATGAAGAATATGAAGCTATTGAATACTTTATAGGAGGATTTAATTAAACCAATAAAAATAATCATGGAAGTACATAAAAAATACACCGTATACGAATTAACCAGTATAATGGGAAGCGACAAGCAAGCCTTAGAAAAAGTACAGTTCAAGGGATTCGTATCAAATAGCTTTGACACAGAAGAGGAAGCTATTCAGGCATTGATTGCCGATGAAAAAACTTATGAAGATTACGTAATCCTCTTGCAAATTTGTATTACTAGGAATTAGATTTGGATTATTGAAAAGTAATTAGTATATTTGTACTTTAATTCTGAATAAATGTATATAATTATCAACAAAGAAACCCAAAAGGCAACGATTTGTGGAGAGAAAACCATAGTTGCAGACCTTTTAAAGTGTCACAGGCATACAATTCTTAAACGATTTACTAAAAATCATGTGTGGGAAAGAGAAAAAGAGATCGTTTATTACACCAGTGATGTAAGAACTTCAAATAAAACAGGAAATAAAGATACCTACGCAGTAAAAATTGCTAAATCTAGGAAGGAAATACCATGTAATAAGTGAATATCGACATTCATTCTGAAAGGAAGTATATGTAAATAGATTGGGATTAGGAAAAATTACGGAAATCATTGTACTTTTTCTTTGTTAGAGGGGGAAATAGTGTCCCACCAAAGCCCACTTTCACCCATTTTTACCCACAATTTAACATTTTGCAAGCGTTTACTAATACCCAAAGAACCCCAAAAAGAGAGATTTATTGACCAAAACACCCCAAAAAAGCACACAAACCCCCCGAAGAACTATGAAAGAATCAACACTAAAGCAGATCAAGCAGGACATACGGAAGTTTTTGCCAATAGCAGAAAAGGTATCCCAGTTCTGGAAGATCCCTATATATGCCACAATGTCTGTAATCATTCAGAACATGGCTATTGATGTAACAGGTACAGTTGGTTATTCCCATGAAAGGGAAGTTAAAAATCTGTATGATGGTTTGGACATTTTAAAGGAGATTTCTTTATACTATGATTCTCATTTTGAATCTTGGGTATTTGAAGAGATTGATCTTACTATCTTTGGATATGTTATGGCAGAGGATTTAGATTGATTTGTTTTTCAGTTCTTTCTTCGCCGCGGATTTACACTATAACACTTTAAAATTATGAAAAAATTTAACGATCCAAATTACACAGACCAAGAACACAAAGAGAATCTGGAAAGGCTTGGTATTACTTCCTACGACAAACTGGACAATAAAGAAGTGTGGTATGTTAAACCTTCTTATGGAATACATACAGTTGTTGGTTGGGATTGCTTAACTAATACCTATCTGCTTGATTGCGGTGGGAGTTTGTTTAGGGGTAATCCTTTTTCAGTTTTTGTTGCGCCGATTTTTAGAAACAATCAACTACAAAATGACTTATCAATCCTATTGGGGTGTGATGATTGGTGTTACACAGATATCACCACAGATTACGTCAGTGACCTAGGATTTATCTTGGATATTAAAGACAGTTCTTATTTTTACGCTAAAGAAGAGGATAGGGATTTTGACAACAAATTGATTATGGATTTACTAGAAGATAAGTTTTAACGTTGAAATTATGAGCAAAAGGAAATACATCGTAACAGGGTTTGACAATTGTAAGCCCTTTACACAGGAAGTGACATTTGAAGAGTTAGTGAGTAGCAAGGTAAATAACTACGAGTTTATCTATACTTTACAGGAAGATCTGGACAGCATTTTAGATTTGAAGGTTGGACAATCTCTGTATGTAAAGACTACTAGAGATGGTTCAGAGGATTTAGGAGTTATTTGTAGGATTGCTTAATTTGTTTCAGTCTTTTTATTCCCGCGCCCAATTTGGGCAAGAACAAAACTGAATACACACAGACATCAAAAAGAAGAGATTTAAAGCCACTTCACATAGTAAGTGGATAGATAGTACTAAAACAAAAAATATGAAAGCAATCTCATCACCCACCAAAGAAAGATTACTCAAACTTATCAATGACTTTTATTTTACTACAAATTGTGAGATTAGAGAAAATGATGAAGTATAGAATACAAAACTTGACAGACAGGTTGGAAATGTCAAGAAAGAAAAAGGAAGATTTGTTTATTACATGCTTAACTAAAATCCGTCCTCGTATCTTAACTGGTAAAGAACTATGCTCATAACATAGGCTATCTCGATTCGACTTCGGGCGAGGACACTAATAAAAACACTATGAACACAAGACTGAAACCCAAACAAAAAGACAAGATTCAAATTCAGGCAGAACAGCAGGAAGAATATAAACTTGAATTTGTCAAAAGAATCATTCCCAAAGAAAATCACACGCTTTACGAAATCAATGTTGAAACAAATTCAATCACAGAAGCAAAGTTTAATCTCAATCAGGATTACAGGCTCAATTGGAATTGGAAGAAAGGTGATAGGATAGCTTCTAAGAAGTCTTTGATTGTAAATGAAGGTTGTGTATATGTTTCTGCTTTGAATAAGTCAAATGCTCTTAAACAGTATAAAAAAGAGAAGGATGGTGGTAAGCAGTTCTTTAGTGAAATTATTAAATTTTAGTTTTAACTTTTTTGCCCGAAATTATGAGCTACGAAAACACACCTATCCAAATAGGGAACAAAATATCTATCCTGTGGAATGTTTATGACAACGGCTTCGAAATACGTAAAACAGGGAAAGTAATTGAATGTGACAAGTATAGCTTCATATTGGAAATGGACGAAACAGGAGATCAGGTGAAGGTCAACAAGCAATCAGAGTTATGGAAAAAGTTGTAAGAACTTATGGCGCAGGAAGACATATCAGTATTTCGGCAAAAGAAAAAGATAAACTGAAACAAGAAACAGTAAAAACAAAATTCAACAAAGCCTTGATAAACATCCATGCAATGGAGTATGGTATACTAGGTAATGTAGGAATAACTTATAACAGGATAGCACCAAGCAATACGAGGATGGAATATGAATTCCTTATTTTAGAATTACAAAAGAAACTTGCATCACTATGAAAATGATTATTGGTTATTCCCTGTTATTGACAGGAAGTTATATTGTTGTTAATTGTGACAGTTTTATTTTGGGTTGTTGTCTATTCTTTGCCGGATTTTGTGTATCTTTGTGGGGAATATTGACTTTTAAATTTTAGAGATTATGAAAATAGAAGTAAGAGAATTGATGTCAGATAAAGAAATGTTGTCCCATATCTTTTTGGGTTGCATTCCTAGGGAACAGCTATTAGAAATCAAAGAGAAATTTATTGGAGATACGGATTGGAAAAATGAGTCAGTTAAATTACCTGTGGAATTAAAAATAGCAGGTGTTGACGTAAATCCTAAAAGATTCTTTGACCAATGGAGAGATCAGATACAAGGAATCATCTTGAAAAAGGCTAAGGAATTAGTTGAAGAAAAATTAGGTTCTCAGAAGATGAGAGATATGCAAGACAAGTTGAATGAATATGAACAGGTCTTAAATGAATGGGAAAAAGAAATCAATTGGGAAGTTAAAAATCCTCTAATTTAGAACTAATGGGAGCGCAAAACAAGCTTGTAGAAGGAGAAATATTGTACTACAAAAGAAATCTTCAGCACTTTTGGATAGAGCTATCAGATGGAAGAATAGTTGATCCAACAGCAGATCAATTCAATGATGAAGGCTATGAAATGCCTCAAATTTATTTAGGAATAAAACCAAGAAGGTATGAGCGACATTCAAAGAAACTTACCAGACTACGAAAAGGCTAAAAAGGAATTACAAGAAAAGTTCACACCAACAGGAACTTATTTAGGATCTTTTGTTAGAAATGCTATACAAGGGACAAGTTTCAAACCTAATAATCTGGGATTTCAAGTTAAGCCAAAAATAATCAAGAAAGGTGACGTAGTACTTGTTCATCAAGGAGTTAAGCCTAGACCTTGTTGCGTAGTTAAAGTGGTTGGAGATACAGTTTGTTATATTCCACTCACATCCTCAGATAATATTCATTGTTTGAGTGAAAGCAGTAGTAGGTTTTGGGGAGATGGTAGTTTCTGCAAGACCTTTGACATTTGCACTTTAGAGTACGCTTTAGATAATTTTATTGGCGTTTATGATAATCCTAAACTCCTAAATCGGGCGATAAAAGAACTGAAAGAATACATAACAGATATGTTAAAATAAGGTTAAACAAAAACAATATACCAAATAAGAATATTAACTTTGAAGCATGATTAAAGGAACAGACAAAGACATGAAGTGTAGAGATTTCCAGTATGAACTAGGAAAGACTTACTATGTAGACAATGAAGGAAACGTTCAGGGAGTGGATGGAGATATCAGTATGTTTATATCCTCACTTCCAACACCTAAACTTTGTAATAGGGGAGGACTCCATTATTGTGATACTTTAGAGCAAGTGTTTACACATTATTCAAGCGGGCGTTATTTTGAGATTGAAGTTTTAGGAGAAGTTGTTGGCGATGATAAAAAGAAAGCAACAAACGCCTTCAAGTTTACAAGAGAAATTTCCACAGAAGAAGTTAAAAAATACAAACACGAAATCAAGGAAGAAAAGATAGAAAAGGTATTCCAACTGGAAACTATCAGAAACCTACAAACTGAATTTCCAAATCTAATCTTAGGAGGAAGTATCTCTCTTTATCTACATGGGATCAGACTTCAAAGATTTGATAGCTGGTGTGGAGATTTTGACTTTATTCTTCCATTTTGGCAGGATTTATCTCAATCTCTTACAACTAAAGTTAGCGAGGAAGAGGATTTCTTTGATGATGAAGGTTACGGAAGCAGTAGCGATGAAGACTTTCAGTTTCATTCCAGATTTGCAGTAGAAGGACGAAAGGCAGATGTAAGAATCAATCCAAAAGAAAAGTATGAAGTTGTAGAATTCAAAGGGTTCAAATACAAAGTCGCTCCATTTTTGGTAACTCTAGGAGCGAAGATTCACTATGCAAAAGGTAGGAATGGAGAAAAACACAAAGCTGATGTTTTGGAGATGATCAATTTTGCAGGAAAGAAGAAACAGAATTTAACAAGTGTATTAGAAGTATGAATAAAGTATTAAACGGATTAGACATTGAGAAAGTTTTGTTTTTCGATGCAGAAGTAGTAAGAAGAAGTGAAAACTTGGGAGCGTAAGAAATTTACATAAAGTTGTTTTTGTAGATACTTTGTATTACATTTGTACCTATGAAAACAAAAATAATCCAAATTAGAATTGAAGAAGACCTTAGAGATAAGCTTCAAAAATTAGCAGAATCAAATGCTTTGACCGTATCCTCACAAATTAGAATGTTGATTAAGAAAGGAGTGGAGGTTGGGTAGCATATTGGGGCAAGATGATTTTATAGAAAGATGTAAAATTATCAGAAAAGATTCTTTTGACTATTCTAAGTCTATTTTTACAGGGGTGGATTCAGAAATAATTGTAACATGTAAATTACATGGAGATATAAAGACTACACCCTACAGACACTGGAATGTGAAACATCCATGTAAGAAATGTCATTCATCTGAAAGACTAGTAAATAAAAAAATTGATTATATAAATGATCTTAAGTTGAATAATAAGTATTTTCGAGAGAGTATTTATGAATTTATTGATTTTGATGAAAAAGATATCAGACAAGGTTACTTTAAAAGTGAATATTCTGTTCATAGATGCTACCTTCACTCTATGCTACTAGGGGATCAAAAATTAACAGCTAATTCTACATCTGATGTAGATTATTACTATAGGAATATGCTCCTAGATAAAAATGAAGGATTTAGGAGTGGTATTTTTAGTATAAAAGGTGTAATAAGTAGGCAAAAAGCCCCACTTACAATAATAGTGAGAGATACGAGGGAAGAGATAGAAACTTCTTTACATTCTTTACTAAGAGGGTGTTTTTCCAAAGTAGATCAACCTAAAAAAGATCCTATCAAAAAAGTAAAATTTAACCGAATAGAGAAATATTCTAAGCTATATTTTGAAAAAATAAAACAATCAAGGGTAGATTTTTGTAATATAGACTACAGCTTTTTTGAGTACAAATATGCAAAAAGCTCTTGTAAATTCAGATGTAAAATACATGATTTAATGTATGAACAAAGATTAGATCATCACATAAACAATGTACAAGGATGTCCCTCCTGTAAAGAACTAAAAGCAACTGGTGTTTATACTAAAACAAATATTGAAGAGAGATACAGTTCTAAAGAAGGTTTTTTATATGTAGTTAGGTTATTTAGTAATGAAGAGTCATTTTTTAAGGTCGGTATAACAAGGAGATCAATAAAAGATAGAATAAAGGAGTTTAAGGGGAATGGTTATAATACAGATGTAATACATCTAGAAAAAGGTCTTCTTATAGACGTATTTGAAAAGGAAGAAATGTTTTTAAGATTATTTGAGGATTACAAACACCAACCTTTAAATAAATTTGGAGGACATACAGAGTGTTTCAGCGAGAATATTTGGGACATATTTTATAGTTGGAATTGTGCCTCTGAGGAGTATAAGATAGAAATGGACAAAATTTTATGTGAAGAAAGTGGAATTGATTATGAACAACAACTTTATTGCAAATAGATGAGAGTATTAAAAAGTATTAAGAGCGAATTGATCTGCGCAATAGACGTAGAAACTGTGAGAATAGAGGATAAATTTGAAAATCTGTCTGAGGATTACCAATCAGCGTGGGAGTACAAAAACAAACATAACGGAGAAGTACCAAATTGGGATGAGTTGCCAACTTTGTGGGAAAATACAGCATCTTTGTATGCAGAGTTTTCTAAAATTTGTGCGGTTAGTTTGGCTTATCTTGATAGTAAAGGAGGTTTAGTTTGTAAAGAGTTCTACGGAGAAAGTGAAAAAGAACTTTTATCCTCTGTGGGAATTGTCTTAGATAACATGTTTAAGCGAGATAGTTCGTACAGATTAGTGGGACATGCTGCGAAATTTTTCGACTATTCCTTCCTCTGTAAGAGGTACATTATAAACAGACTCCCTATCCCGCAAGTTCTAGATAGCTCAGGACTCAAACCTTGGGAAGTTTCTAACCTCTGTACAAACGAGCTTTGGAAATTAGGTGGAACTGGATCAGGAAGTTCTTTACAAGCTCTGTGTACATGTCTAGGTATCCCCACTTCTAAATCTGATTTGGTTGGAGATGAAGTTGGTAAGGCGTATTTTAATGGAGAATTAAAAAGAATTAGTCGTTATTGCTCTCAAGATACAATTGCAGATTTTAACATATTAAGAACCTTTAAAGGAGAATCTATCTTTCAGTTTGACGAAGTAAACTACATAGTTGGTTATTCTGAAGACGGCGAACAAAGTGAAACAGAACTCCCTAAAGACGAGAGAACGCTTCTACAACGCATCTATGAGGACAGGGAGATTTCGGGCGAAACAAAAGAAGAAATAAAAAAACTGACTTCAAAAGCTAAAATCACTAAGAAGGATAAAGAGAATTTGTTTGTTATTCTTAGGGGAGTTTTGATCCGAGAGGCTTTTGAGTTCAATGATCAGGATAATAAAGCAACCATACAACAAAAGGAAGAACAAATCACTAACCTAATTAACGAACTTTGAGCATTAAACTACCAAGTGTATTAACAGAAGAAACATGGTTCTATAAAGATAGACCTGAAGACCAACATAAATTAAAACATTTATTAAGTAGCCCTTACATTTCTTATAGCTCTTGTGATAGCTATTATAATTACCTGAATGACTTTATTAAGCAAAAATTCTGTAAAATTAAATTACCTGATGGGATATACGGAACTTTTGGTAGCTGGTGCGGAAATGCACTGGAGGAGGGTAAGTTTTCAGACGATAATCCTAATGGCTTTGAGGGGCAAGAAAACTTAGACTTAGCCTCTCTCAGACCTGAAGGAGCCCTATATGAGAAGATGATTGTAATTGAGCGAGATGGTTACTTTATTATAGGATTTATTGATAGGTGGACTAAGAGTGAGAGAGGTGTCAAAATTCGCGATCAGAAGACAGGAGGAAAGTTAAAGGAGAAGAAGTATACTGATCCTGAGTACATTCAGACAGTTCTTTACGCTCATGCAGAAGAACTTTTAGGGGAAACAATTGAAGAGACAGATGTTTACTTTATTCGCCGAGAGGGAAGTCATGTTAATCCTCCACTAAAGATTGGCAAGGAGCAATTTGCAATTCCTTTAGAGTACAATAGAGAGAGAGTGGAGTATGCCCTCAATAGAGTGGATAAAGCTGTTGAGGCTATTTCAAGCTTATATACCACGCATGTTAAAATATTCGGAGAATGAACGAAAGAGATTTAATAATAGACTACTGGAACAACTTTAGGCAATTTGACGATGGACTAGAAGTTTTCCTCAAAAATAAGAACCTTAACAGGGATAGATTCTATGAATTATATTACAAATATGTAAATAGCCCAGCAAGTCCTTGGGAAGAAGATGAACTTAAAAACTAAGAAATCATGTATGTACTAACAATGAGTGTAAATGCTTATGATCAAGAAGGAGACTATCTAGTTTCTGTGTTCGACCATAAACCTACAGCAGAAGAATTAAGAATTATCCCTGACTTTAAAGATAAGCCAAATTACTTTTTATTTCATATTCTTGACGGAGGTGGTAGAATGAATGCAGAGCATGTTTGGTATCATTTGACCCAACTATCGAGTGGAGAAGTTTATGAAAGAAGGTAAACTATGAAAACACACAAACTAAAAACTGTCCAACCCTATTTCCAAGATGTATTGTCTGGGGACAAGAGATTTGAAGTCAGATATAATGACAGGAATTTTCAGGTTGGTGACAGATTACTTCTTGAAGAGTACGACCCTAAGACAGGCAGTTATTCAGGAGCTAAACTAGAGTACTCAATCTGTTATATTTTGGAAGACTACCTTGCTTTGAAAGATGGTTATGTAATACTTGGACTAAGATGAAGATAACTGAAAAATGTTGGAAGATTGACTTTACAAATGTAGATGAAGCTTACATGTACAACCAAGATGAGTTCTTTTGTTATGCTAAAACAAGAGGTCAGGCTAAAAGTATTCTTTTAAAGAAACACTATGATGACTTGGTTTTATCTGGTCACAAGGAATTGACTTACTTGAATATTCCTGTTGTACGAGATAAGGCGTATGATAGGTATGACTATTTTGGTCAGTCTTTATCTTCGCGCGAAATACAAAAACTGAAACGAAAAGAAGAAAGAGAACAAGAACTCGATGCAATAGCTAAAGATGAAAGTATAACCCATTGTTACATACGGAAAGGTGGTTATTACTACAAACCTAACAACAATGGATATACAGAATATATCACTTTTGCAGGAGTCTATACTAAGAAAGATGCAATCAGATCTTGTACGGGTTGTACAGAATTGAGAGCTATTCCAATTGATATAGAGGAACACAATCAAAGAGTGAATGAACAAATTGAAAATCTCCGATTAAGACTTATTTTATGAAAAGATTTGGCATTACAATAACTCCAACAGCTAAAAGGAAAAGACAATTTGAAGATTTAAGGAACTATATTGTAAACTCTCAATCATTAACTCTTACACCACTTCAAATAGTTAATATACTAACTTGGGATAGACCTAGGAGAGGTTGGAAAAAGAAGTTTCGGAAATTCTTGCAAAAAGAAATAACTAAATCTTAACATTTGATTTCACTAGTAATCTATTCAATAGAGTTACCTTTGCTGTATGGGGCAAGATTGTTAACGGAGTTTCTCTTTTCAGTCTTTTTATTGCGGAAATTTTAAAAATTAAATTATGATACAAGTTAAAAAATTTAACAAAACTACTTCTGAAGCAATCATTAATAAGTTTTTATCTGAGCATCTTAATTGTCTAATAATAAGTTATAACCCTTATATTATTCAATATGAAGTATTGGAGAAGTACGAGCAACCCTTAGTTGAATTAAAGGGATTACCTATAAAATTTGCATTTGATGTGTATGCTCCATCATCATTAGGGCATGGTGGCGATCATGACCAAATTCTAGTAAAATTTAATTCAGGTAATGTGATATTTTTTACAAATTTTATTGCGTTTATGTTACCAGATAAAAAGTTTTACAGGTTAAACCTTAATAGTAATACTTTACAGTATCCAAATGGAGATTCTGTAAAAGTTAAGTATTGGACAGAAGAGAGTAATTGGGCAAAAACAGCCATAGAAACTGGGGTTGTTAGCTATGTATATTTAAACAAAATGTATAAGCCAATCTGTTTCAGATCCGTATACTCTAATTCCAGAGAAAAACCAACCTCTTTAGTGTCATTTCAAGACAGTCTTGTAAAAGAAGGTTTAGTGAATACCGATATGAATCACTTGTATCATGCTAGAACAAATATGTTGATGGACATTGCAAAAATTAAAGAAAAATCTGATAACCTAACTGCTGAAGTACTAGATAATGGCTTGAACAATATAGCTCATGCAACTTTAACTGGTCTAACGAGAGTTGCTAAAACAACTGGTGGAAGAAGGCCTTCTATAACTTGGGCAGGATAAAACTGAAAATAAAACCCTTGAAGTGTAAACCAAATTAAAATCGTAAAGTAATGAATCTAAAGAAAAATAGTTGGCATTCAGCCTTAGTACAATCAACGTATGGAGAGGGTTCGTTGCCTCAGAGTTTATGCCCTTATTTCTGGAAACTTTTATTTGCGATTTTAGTCATTCCTTTTACATTTATAGCGCATATTGTAAATTTAATTTGTAGAGATTATGTGGTTAACGGCACTCCTTCAGTTATCTTTCTATTTCTCACTCTTGCTTTTAGTAATTTTTATGTTCCAAAAGGAGTTACATACTTTAGTTTTTGGTGGGTTTTGTGGGGATTTTTAACTCTATGTGCTGTGGTAGGAGTAGTTGCCCTAATTATATGGTTATTTTGTATTCTAGAAGAAAGATCTGAACGAAAACAAGCTAAAAAGCCGAACATCCTAGTCGAATCATTCAAAGCCTTCAAAGGGAAATATTGTCCTAAAATTACTTGGAAATGATTTACAGATGGCTACCATTAATATTTGTTGTTTCAACAGTTTTGTTTTTGATGTGTTTATCTCTTTTGCCAGAAAAGAAACTGTATCAGTACAAGGGGAAAACATACAAGATTAAGAAACAATACTACAAAGCACTCAAACATCCTACAACACGAGAATGGGTGGATTTTGTAGAGTACAAACAAATAGAGAGCGGAGAGACTTATTTCCGTGAAGCAGAAGAGTTTTTTAAGTTATTTCAAGAGATGTAATTATGGCAACATATAGATATGGTAAGTGGGAAAGTTGGGATGGATTTAAATATTTCTCAATTGAACGGAAAACACTATTTGGCTGGAAAGAAGAAAAGTATTGGGGTCTATCACATTTCGACTCTCACTCGCCAGAGACAGAAGAACAACAAAAGAAATTAATGATGGAATCTGTAGAAAGATTAGTTAGAGCAGGTCATACAGTTTTGTAAATATGAAAAAGATTATCATTGGCTCAACAGCCATTAAGCATTGGTATCCCGATTTCAATAGAGAGCCTAAAGATTTGGATTATGCTGTTGATTGTCCCCAAGCCAGAAGTGAAGAGAAAGGCATGGAATACTTGTATAATCCGATTTTATTTTACTCTGGCGAATACTTGAATCCATCTGCTCTATTGACATTAAAAGTGAGCCACTTATTCTGGGAGACAAACTTTGACAAGCATATGTGGGACGTTCAGTTTCTACTTGGTAAAGGTTTAGAGTGGGACTTGGAACTGATGAATAAGCTTATGACTTTTTGGGATAATTATTTACCGCAAGTAAAGAGAAGTAAACTGAATTCAAGCAAGGAAGATTTCTTCACAAACGCCATAAACAAGGATGAAGATGAACACGACTCTCTGCACGAAAAGCTAGCTGAATTTCCGGCATACAAAAAAATTCTAAAACCAAACTGTGAAGTAGAAGTATGTGAAGAGAAATGGAACAACCTGACAGAGCAAGAAAAAAGAGATGTGATTGAAGAGGAAACCTACGTCATGCAACATGAAAGGTACAATGGAAAATTACACCACATTCCTGCTTACAGAAGGCAATTAAGGGATAATATTATAAAGCACTTTCCGAAATTTGTAGCTTTATATGCAATCAAGAATTTTAAAACTTTTATAAACCCGCCTCAAGCTTTTGAAGGCAAATTAGATTAACAAATGGTAGACTACAAAAAGTTGAATGAAGTATTTTCTATCCTAAATTCTTACTCATTAGGGAGGAGGTACAGACAAGTGGCTTCTGATGAAGATTCTAAGTATGGAGGTTCTCTGGATCAAGGAGAGATGGCAGAAAAGTGGTCAGTTTTTGATATTGGAGATCCTGATGGATATTTCCTTAAAATCACAGAACAGACGAATTCTTATGGTGAGGAAAGGGGTGTAAGCAAAATTGAATTTGTAAAAGGCAAAGAAAAAACTGTAATAACTTATGAGTATGAATAAGGAAACAATAGAACAAGCAATCAAAGATAATTTTGAGGATAATTGGAGTTTTCACTATTCAGACTACAGTTTGGAAAATTCTGATTACGCCAAATTTGCAGAAATAACAGAATTGGAATTTGTCTCCAACGAAGATGTAGAAGAGTATGATTCCTATGGCAGTGAAGATTCAACTTTGAAGAGAGTCTTTAGGCACATTCCATCTGATACATATTTCATGTTCAAAGGAACGCGATGCTCTTATCAGGGAGAAGAATGGAATGATATTGTAGAAGTGCAACCAAAAACTAAAACAACAACAATTTATGAATAAGCTGACAGCAGAAGAGATTCTTAAAATCGTAGAAGAGAATTATTCAATAGATGACTTCGCACATGGTGAGTGGCTAGAGTGTGAGACAGAGGTTGAAACATCAGATCTTAAAGAGTTGGATGAGAAGAGAAGCACTTTTCACACAGAGAACATAAAAAACAAGAATATTCCTTACAATTCAGAGAATGAAGTTTGGAAATCCTATCAAAGTATGCCTCGCTCATATGATGTTCATAAGCAACGAATTCTAGAAAAACTTGGACTAGGTAAAATTGTTGAAATAGATCAAGTTGGAGGTGAATCTATGGGAGATCACTGGCACTCTGTTAAGCATTTTGTTGACCATGATGTTTATATCAAAACCATTGGGACTTATTCATCCTATGAAGGGACAAGTTTTTATAACGGATATGGAAAGGAAGTCAAACCACAAGAAAAGACAATTACAGTTTATAATTAATCAAATAAAGATGCAAGAAGAAAAAGACCAAAATCCGGCAAAAGAAAAAGGAAAATCTGAGATTTTACCCTCTGAAAAACAAACATCTGTATCAGAAATGACAGAACTAATTGACAAAAGAGTAGAGAAACTATTCCAAGACAATCCAGAACTACAAGAACTGGAAAAGACAATGTATGATCCAAAAGAGAAAGTGGTTGTCACAGGAGAGTTCATGAATACATTGATTAATATTTTGTCCAATAAAGATACGCAGAAGCAGAATATGAGTTTGGCTTTTGGAGGTCTTTATAGACAAATTGAGATCAATGAACTAGCTGACTCTTCTTTGACCGAATTGGCTTTGACAGAGCACGTGAAAAACTTGAAAAAGAAGAAGTTTAAGTAACATGTGGGAGCTAAGAAAGACAGGAGATGAGAATTTCTTGAAAACATCCGCAGAAGTTGGTTGGGTGGAGTTTAATGAAAGCGGTATGTTTAAAGAAAAACATGATACTCCTAAAATCGCGACGTCTCTCCTCATGTCTCCTTTCAATGTTTATTTCACTTGGCAGACTACTTTAGTGAAGGAAATTATTTCGGTGAGTGAAGAAAGAATCCATTTCAGGACGGAGAATAGTGAGTATGAATTGAGATTTACAGGTGTATGACAGATAATCATGGAAATAAGATAGGTACTATGAAGCCTAATACAAAGTACTTAATGGTGAAAGATATTTATTTTCCATCTGTGGGTGTTGACCTAAAAAAGGGAGAAACGTATACAACTGATAACGAAGGCCTTCTAACATCCTCTAAGATAAAGGGCATTAACTTCAGTTATATACAGGAAGTCAGTACTACAATTCCGGCAGAAGAAACTGAAAAATAAACTTTTCAATAAATTTGCCAAAACGAGAAAGATTGTTTAACTTAGTAGCCCCTATTAAAATTCTTTGGTGGGGGCTTAATTATTTATAATGGGGCTGATAAAATTTGAAAAAGAAGGATGTGCACCTTGCAAAGCATTAACAGAATGGCTTAAAGAAAACAATATAGAATACGCTTCTTACAACATCATGGATAATCTACGTATGGTAAAACAGTATAACTTGAAGTCAGTTCCTGTCTTGATTAGTCTGGACGGAGAATTTGAGAATGGACGAGTGATAGGATTTAGTGAAAGTAAAATAGAAGAAATTAAAACTTTGGTGGGACTATGAAAGACATATTTAGAAAAGAGGAATCCTTAGCAGAAGATGATTACCCAGATTTGATTAAATATGCACATGCTATACACGAAAGTTTTTGGACTCCTGAGCATTTTAAATATGATAGAGATGTAAGCGATTTCAATATTGTTTTAAATGATAATGAAAAGCAAGTAATGCAACGGTTGATGCTTGCTATTGCAAACGTGGAAAACAAGGTGAAAACTATGTGGGCGCGTTTAGATATGAGAATCCCAAAAGGAACTATTGCTGATGTTGCTCATACTTTTGCGGGGAACGAATGTATCCACAAAATGACATATGCAAAACTACTTGATTTACTGGGACTTAGAGAAAGTTTTAAGACTCTTGGAGAAGTTCCTTGTATGGAAGGTAGGGCAAAATACTTAACAAAATATTTGGAAGGGCTTAGTTCTAGATCAAATAAAGAGTTTACAAAATCTTTGATACTCTTTATATCCCTCATAGAAAATTCATCTCTCTTCTCACAATTTGCTTGCATAGCTTCTTTTAGTAGGTACAAGAATATCATGAGTAATTTCAACACTGTGGTTTCCGCGACGGGACGTGAGGAGCAACTTCATGGGCAATTTGGAGCAGAGCTAATAAAGATTATTCGTACTGAAAATCCTGAGTGGTTTGACGAGGAAATGGAAGCTAAAATCAGGCGAAATATTAGAAAAGCTTACAAAGCAGAATGCGAAGTACTTGATTGGGTCTTTGAAGGTGGGGAACTAGACTTCCTAAGTAAAGAGGAATTAGTAGAGTATTTAAAATACAGATTCAATGTAAGTTTGAAGCAGTTAGGTTATGAGGCAGAATATGAAATAAACGAGGAGAAACTTTCAAAGTTAGAGTTTTTTGAAAGGCAGACAAAATGTTCCATAAGTTTTGACTTTTTTGACAGCAAATCAAGTGAATACTCAGAAACAAATATGATAACAGAAGATGACTGGAACTAAAATTATGAAATTAGATTGGATAAAGGATGACCAACGTACTTTTTTAGAAAGGGGGTATTTAGATGCAGGAGAATCTCCTGAGCAAAGACTCCAAACTATTTGTGATACTGTCCAAAAGTATTGTGATCAGATGGGTAAAACAGAGTACACTAATAACATTGGTGAAAGATTTGTAAACTATTTTGAAAAAGGATGGGTGTCCTTGTCGACCCCTGTACTGAAGAATTTTGGTAAAGTAGATAATTTACCCATATCTTGTAATTTTAGCATTCTTGATGATAGTCTAGATGACATTTATAAAGGATTACATGAGGTAGGGATGTTGGCTAAACACGGAGCAGGTACGGCAGTTAATTTTTCTGATATTCGTCCTGAAGGTAGCGATATTTCAACAGGAGGTAAATCTAATACAGTTTTGGATTGGATTGAGTTATATGCTGACATGATGTCCAAAACTGCTCAAAACTCAGCTAGGAGAGGCTTTCTAACTGCGTATTTAAGTGTAGATCACCCAGAGATAATGAATTTTCTAGATATCGGCACAAGAAGAATCCCTACGGAAAAGCAAAGATTTTTTCAAACAATCACTACAGCAGTAACTTTACCAGAAGGTTGGAGAGAGGATGTTAAGACCAATGCTAAAAAAAGGGAAATTTTTACAAAGATTCTGAATACAAGGAAGGAAGCAGGATTTCCTTATATCTTGGACGAAACAAACTGTAATAAAGGTATTTGCCAGGCTTACTTAGATAAAGGGCTGAAAATTCGATCTAGTAATATTTGTATTGAGGCTATGGAATATGCTGATTACGAAAAGACTTTTGCTTGTTGCCTATCCTCTGTAAATTTGTATTACTACGATGATTGGAAAGGTTCTGAGACTTTTATTAAGGATATGTCAATTCTTTTGGATTGTGTAATAGAAGAATACATTGAAAAGGGTTCGCATCTTCCGGGACTAGAAAAAGCTATAAAATTTTCTAAAGAACATAGAGCCACTGGCTTAGGTGTGACAGCTTTTGTTTCTTATCTGCAAAAAAATAGTATTCCTTTTGGATCTCTTGAAAGTTTTGCTCTAAACGATGAAATCTTTTCTCTTTTAAGAAGAGAGTCTGATAAAGCTTCGAAATGGATGGCAGAAGTTTGGGGGGAACCTGAAATCCTTAAAGGTTATGGCGAAAGGAATACTAGTCGAATGGCACAAGCTCCTAAAAAAAGCACTACATTTATTGATGGGGGTTCATTCTTATCTTTAAGTGAAGGTATAGAACCTCATAAAAGTAATTACAACGAGAAAAAATTGGCAAAAATTCAAGTTGAATTTAAAAATCGAGAGTTGCAGAAAATTCTCCAAGATTTAGGAAAAGATAGTCGTGATGTTTGGGAATCTATTATGGAAAACAATGGATCTGTGCAACACTTGGATTTTTTATCTGAGCATCATAAAGATGTATTTAAAACTTTTAGCGAAATATCACAGGTAGATGTAATAGATTTGGCTGCTCAAAGAGGTAAATATATAGACATGGGACAATCTGTAAACATTATGATACACCCTGACACTCCTGCTAAAGATGTAATTAAATTGCATTTAGATAGCTTTGAAAAAGGTTTGAAATCCTTATACTATCAGTATAGTATAAATTCAGCTCAGGAGTTTAATAAAAATTTAACTACTTGTTCAACTTGTGAAGGATAGTGGGAGAATTTGTGGTATATACAAGATAATCTCTCCTAGTAATAGAGTTTACATAGGTCAGAGTGTGGATGTAAAATCTAGATGGCGTACTTATCTTTCCCTTAGTACAGGAAATAAAGGGCAAATACTTCTTTACAAATCATTGACTAAGTATTCTCCAGAAAAGCACACATTTGAAATTATAGAAGAGTGTTCAGTAGAAGATTTGAATTGTCGTGAAAGATACTGGCAGGATTTTTATGATGTCTTGAATGGAGGATTGAATTTGGTTCTACAGGAGTGTGGGGAGCAGAGGCGAATTTTTTCACAAGAATCATCAGAAAGAAAAAGTATAGCATCTTCAGGAGAAAGAAATGGTATGTACGGAAGATGCGGAGAATTGAATCCTAATTGGGGTAAAATTGTTTCAGAGGAGATTAGGAAACAACAATCAGAACGTATGAAAGGTAAATACACAGGTACTAAAAATCCTTTTTATGGAAAAGAGCACACAAGTGAAACAAAAGAGCTTTTATCTGAGAATGCTAAGAAAAAAGTAGGAGTACTTAATCCTTTCTATGGTAAGTCCCATACAGAGGATTACAAAATTAAATCCTCTAAAAGAACTTCTGAATTTTTCAAAAATAATCCCCACGCAAAACAACATCTCAAAGAATTGTATTCTATAGGCGTTTACCACACCCCGCAAGGTGAGTTTATATCTCAAAGAGATGCTGCTAGAGGAAATAATGTTACAAGAAATCTTATAAAAAGTAGGTGTGTAAAAAATTCAGACAAACCTGTAGGTTTCAATTATCAAACGCCTGTCGAGTTTAGAGGAGAAAAAACTTGGAAACAACATGGTTGGTATTTTACAGGAAAAGAAACTTCCTGTGCTGACTAAAAGTGTTTACTACTACTTTACCTACAAGCCTTCTCTATTCATTTAGGGAGGGCTTTTATTTGCTTTGTTTTCAGTGTTTTACGCCGAAATCTTAGTAATTAACATCTCGTTAACATTTCCAACAAGTATTTGTACATACCTTTGTAAAAAAGAAAGATCATGGAACTCTTAGAAGAAATTCAAGATAGGATAAGTAGGCATTATGTTAATTGCCCTGATTGCGAAGATGTGTATTCTGATGATCAATATACTTGCACAACTTGTTGGAATCAAGGCGGACAAGGTGAGATTAATGTACTAGACTTTATCAAAAATAACCCTGAAATATTAGAACTGTGAAACACAAAACAAATACTCAGGTTTTAGAAAGAGCTAGAGAAGTAGCAGAAGCTCTTTATAATATTCAGTAAGAAGCAAACACGCTTAAAATAGAACTGAATAAAAGAAAATTTACGCAAGATCAAGAAGAAAAATACGACTTGTTAAGTTTACTAGAAGAATTAGATTACTAAAAAACAAAACGCTATGGAATATTCTACAAAAAGAGACGAAGAACAAACTGAGGTAAAAAGACTAACAATTTACATTGGTGAGGACAGATACCATTTAGAAGAATCTGTTGATGGAAAGTTGAACATAACCAAGATTTCAGATGGAGGTACAGACAGGATGAATGTTAATCCAAGGTATTCTAATCAAATTGAATTATCATGAAAAATGATCAATTAGTGACATCTAAAATCGCTTACTTAGCTAAAGAGAAAGGATTTGACCTTAGAACCAAGTCTTACTATATAGAGGAAAAGTTAATTGATTATGCAACAACCATGGATGGAGTAATTGTAGAGTCTTGGGATCATAATCATTCCTTTTTAGATAGAGCTTCTGCTCCTACGATACAAGAATTACAAGATTGGCTGAGGGAAGAATTTGAGCAAAGGCTAAGATCAGAAGAAGGTCTAACCAAACTAATAAAAAGACTGAAATAAAGCACTATGGAAAATTATTCAATCACACTAGCAGATAGTGGAATCTATATGCTGATATTTAATACAACGGAGAGATGGACAGATTACCACAGATATTCAAACACTGTGTATGACATTGGAAGTACTACTTATTTAGAGATAGAAGAGTTTCTTCCTGGTAATGTTAAATATGTAGTTACGAATGTTCAAGATAAAGATCAGATTGTGTTTTACTTTATTCCACGTGATTTGGTTTTGAAAGGGCGGAAAGTTTTATTTACATCAAACAAACTATGAAAGAGAAAACTAATATTGAAATTCTGAAAAGATCCCGAGAAGTGGCGGAACAGTTATACAATTTAAGACAAGAGTCTTATCAGCTATCACGAGAATTAGAGAGTAGGAAATTTACTCAAAAGCAGGAAGAAGATTATGATTTGTTAAGTCTTATGGATGAGTTAAATTTTGAATTATGACAGAAATAGTAGAAATTAAAGGAAATATTATAACTGTTAAATGGACACCAAACAAACTCCTAAAATTATTTGGCTTCAAAGAAAAGACAACCACCTACTTACATAGAGGGGAAACTTATATTTTTGGTGGAGGTTATGTATGGTATGAAAAAGAAACTGGTAAGATGTACGGTAAGTGTGAATATCTTGATACTGCATTAAGAAAACAAAATTGGAATTAGATGAATAAAAACAGACTAAGAAAAGAAAATGTACACAGGCTTTACAAGAAAGAAATTGAAAGTTTCTGGAATGCATTGTCTGTTGGAAGGAAAGAAGGAGATAAGCGTGTTATGAGAGTATCTGATAATGGTGTTCTTTGTATAAAGTTTTTTGTTAATGAGGAGTGGGATTGAATAGGGAAAATTTATAATTTTCTTTTCCAGTTCTTTTTATTGCCGAAATTTAGATAAAGTATGAAAAAAGAAGAAGTATGTGTGTTTATTGACAGCCTGTCTGAACGTGAAGAAGCTATCAAAATTTTGCAAAAAGCGGGATTAAAAATGGGCGATATGACCCTGACCTATGATTATAGTTATCTTAGAACAGATGAGGGGGATGATGTATGGTATATTGCTTGTGAAACTTTAGGTCGTATAAAAATAACTTTGAGTCAATTTGAAGAAATATTATCAAAGGATCAAGATGAGTACGAAACAGAATTGATGATAAATACTTGTGAGCGTGCAGCAAAAAACAAAAGTGAATACAGAGTCAAAACCAAAGAAGAGTTTGAAGCTACTTGCGAAAGAACTATTGACGGAAGTGATTCCTATGTATGCGGAGAATCCAAGTTTCATCTTGAAGATATGTCACATTTATGTGGCTTAAATTTGACCTTAGAGCAATCTGATCCCCTCTTACAAGCAGGTGAACCTATTAGTCTTAAAGGTATGGGTAACTGGTATTTTACAAAAGAAATGATTACACCGATCCTAAATGTTGATTTAGTTGATACCGAAAAATTTCAAAACATAACACCAAGTACAAGTTGTAAGATTAGTAGGTTGGATGAAAGTTGGGGCAAAAAAGAAACTGAAAACAAGGTAGACTACTCAGAAATAAACCTAGACATTCTAGACCTAATGGCTAAGAGAATGAATGCCAATAAGCATAAATATCCAGAAGGAAATAGTAAGAGAGAATTGAACGTAAAAGATCTGGAATGGGCTTTATTCAGACATCTAAAGAAAATGATTAAACCTATAGAAGGAGATGTAGAGAGTTATGAAGATCATTTGAGTGCTATTTTATGTAATGCGTCTATGATATTGGATCAATTGCAGAGGAAGGGTTGATTATGGGAAATTTAAGTTTCCTTTTCAGTCTTTACTCCCCGCGAAACCTGAGTACCTCTAAAGTTAAATAGATGTTAACGATCTTTAGAATCAAAATAAAGTAAGTAAATTTGTAAAACAAAATAAAAGTAAAATTATGAAAAGAGAAGAACTAATGAATGCCTTGTCAGCAGAGAACGACGACAAAATGTTGATTGCTGATATTCTTGAAGCAGATGTAGATTTCCTAGACAGACAAATTAAGGATATCGAATATTCTATCAAGGACAGCGAAAAAGAATTGAAGAAAAGACTTCGTGCTAAGACAGAGATTGATTCTTCGGTTGTTGAAGTAATGTATTCTGGATTATCAGCTCTAAAGTCTAAAGTTGATTTGTACAAGAATTTCAAAAAAGAATACTTTACTAATGAAGCACGTTAGTTTTGTAACTCCTACGGAGCTTTCCTATATTGATTTAATCTCTATGGGAGGCTCCGAAAAGTTAGGAGATGAGTCAAAATTAGGTCAATTTTGTTCTGGATTGAAGTATGCTATTGCTCTCATTCTAAGAAACAGCATTGAGTTTAAAGCTGTTGTGCGAGGTAATCACTTTATTGGAGGGCATGACCGAGATGTGACTACAATTTTTGGAACTTACACTTATCTTGAGGTTGACGAGTTAAGTGGAAAAGAGAAAGAACTTATTGGCTTCACTGTGTCAAGAGATTACGAGTCTTTTAATTCTTTACATTGTGAGGACATTTTTGAAGCTGCTGGAGATGAAAATTTGCAGACAGGATTTTCAAAAGAATTAGGTTACAACTGGAGTCCGTGGATGATTCTTAGAGAGCTTTATTCTAACATGCTTGATGAAGGAGGATACTATGTAGAAGGAGTTCCTCCAACAATTGGTAAGTGTGGTACAGTGATTACTTTGTCTTTTGAAGAAAATTCAATATTTGATACTATCTGGGAAAACAGGCACTTGTACATAAATGAATCGGATGATACACTAGAAGTGTCTTATAGGGTTAAGGCTGTTCTAAACACAGACAAATACCTTAGAATCTACAAACAAAATATCCTTGTTTATGAAGACAAAGAAATGTTCAGCGAGTACTCATACATTATTAACTTCGGTGAGATTGATGAGCGCAGGATTTTAAGTGATTACAGCAGTGTAAGACATGATATCCTTTACGATATTTTGAGTTGTGAAAATGAAGAGTTCATTAAGGGACTATTCAGACCAGACTTTGAAGAAGTAAAAGGTGCATTCTTATCTCGTGGTGGTGTTTATGGGACTTGTTCAGATACAATTCACAAATTAGTACAAGAGAATGTAGAAAAATATGATTCTTTCAATACTTATGAATGGTTGGTTAACAAAGCTAAGGACAGAAAAGACTGTAAACTTCCCGGAAAAAAGATTCAAACAGTAGAAGATAGTTTGTGGTCATATTCTTCAACTGTAGTTGTTGAAAGTATTCCAGAGGAAGTTAAATTGTCAATCAAAGATAATATCTGTAAAAAGTATGATCTAGATCTCTCTGAAATAAGTGTAAAGGAATCCCCTCTAACAGGCGCAAAGGTGGTAGCAGACAAGTTCAACAATTGTTTGATTTTGTCTCCCGAGTTTAAGATTGAAGATGATATCGCTGAGTTTATTGTGGAATACTACACTCTAAAGCAGAAAGGAAATATTGTTAAAACTTTAAGCACTGTCTTGGCGCAAAGACTGAAAAAATAAAAAATTAGAAATTTATCCTAAATGGAAAATAAAATACAGGAAGTTTACAACTATTTCAAAGAGAAGATTATTTCAGGAGATTACATTGTAATAGAAAAAGAAAAGTTAGCTTGGAGTGTAATAATTGATGGTAAATACAAATTTGATTTGTGGATTGGAGGTAATTGGGATATGTTTTCTGTTGGCGGAATATTCACAGAAGCATTCATGACAATTGAATTTACAGATGATGAAAAGAAACTTGCTTGGGCTTCACTTGAACCTCTTCTAACAGAATGGGAACATTTACAAGGTTTGCCAGAAAGAAAGAAGAAATATGAAGAACTCAAAAAAGAATTTGAAGGATGAAAAAAGAAAGTGGATGTCAATTTATTCCTAATGGAGAAGTTGAAAAAAGATGTTTGAAATGTGGATATGTTATTTGGAGAAGCACTATCAAATCTGATCATGAAGTTGTCAAGGATATGATCGAGTTGGACTATCCTAAACCAGATTGTTATAATGAATCAAAGTTGTATTAAGATTATGAAATTACTAAAATTAAACATAGTACCTGTTGCATTTCTTATTTTAGCAGGATTTCTGGCTTATTTCGATAAGTCAGGTTCAGGTTGGTGTATATTTGGAGCAATTATTACTTATGACTAGACTGACAGATGAGGAAGTAGAGGCACAATTTGAGGAGAAGTTTGGCAAATGGCCGGGAAAACAAACTGAAAAGGAAAATTTACAAAAAGTAATCTGCAAAATCAACACTCCTCAACACAAGAAAGGAGAGGTTGTAGACCGTTTTGACCTAGAAATAGATAGATTGGAGTACCCTGACGTTTATATGCCCACAGATATGCTCTCATTACGTTTCAGAGGATCTAAATCCATGTTCGCTCTATCACAATTAATTTGGGAAACAAATAAAGAAAAAGAATCATGAAAGAAAAATTTGCACAAATGACGCTGGAACAGAAATTAGATTTCCTTCCACTTAAAGAGAGTTTAGAATTATTGAATTCAGGAATAAAACTGAAAACAAGATTTAGCTGGGTTGTAATGACTGAAGAGCTAGGTGATAATCCTGAAAGTATGTCGATAGAGGAAATTCTTGAGGCACATGCAGAGATGTATGGAGAGGAAGATCAAAATTATTTGAGAGTTGGAAAAGCTTATGACGAGTTCGATGAATTTACTTTAGAGCTTTGCCCTGCCCCTACGTATACTGACTTAATTAGGTAAGATGAAAGCAAGAAACGATTTTGAAACAGATGATGAATACAATATTTATCTTCGATATTATTATGCTGGGCAAAGTTTGAGTGCTATTGCTTTGGTTGATGTAAAAGGAGAGTATTTAAAGAAAGTTCCCACGCAATGTATTCAATACGCTGATGAATTAATTTCACAACTACAGGATGGCAGATAGAAAACACATCATACACTTACTGGAAAATTCCTTGTTGGACTTTGAGATGTTGTACAAGAAGTATGTTGAAGAGAAAGGTGCTATTCCTTTTGATGTCTTTACAGAAGTTATGGGCGTATATGCTCAAAGAGTTGGTTTGTTTTCAGTTTATTCTTGTTTCGCGGAAATTAATGTATTGAGGAATAAAGAGGGAGTGGTAATTAAATATTGTTGATTATGAGAGATGAAATTGACGAGATCATAGAAATGTTTGAAAAATATTAACTGTCATGGAAGGAATTGAAGACTACGAAGATAAACTCAGAAATGAGGAAGAACAGACTGAAAAATGGTTTGGATTTGTCAACAGAACCATTTACCTCCTGCACAAGCTTGGGTATGGGATAGGGCGGAAAAAGAATATAATAAAGCGAAAGAAGATGGAAAAAGAAATTGAAAACAGGTTTAAAGAATTACGTCAAGAGCTACTTGAAATAAGGGAGGAAGTTGGTGGATTAATAAATCAATTACCTGAACAAGACTTTTTTAATAAAGGTATTTATAGGGTGGATCATATTCTTAGCAATTTTGGAATTTCTATCAGTGCTTGTGAGTTTGATATATTAGATATTCTTGAAAAATGAATTACATTAACACTAAATTCTTATCCAGTTCAGGCTTTACTTGGGACGATGCTTACACTTTACTTCTCATTAAGCAAGGTCAAGCAGAGGAATTAGAGAAAGAGTGGACGGAAAAACTTTTGGAAGTGGGACTAATAAAACTGATTAAACCAAAGAATAAAGCTGAAAGCGAGTTGAGCAGACTTAGACTTGATAAGAAGGGAAGGGAATTTTTGGAGAAGTTGAGTGAAGCAGAAATTGAGGAGGAGGATAATCGGGTATTAATTTGGCTTTCAGACTTATATAAGTCTTTGGGGAAAGAAATAGGAAGCAAGAATAAAACTTTATACTATCTAAAAGAGTTTCGGGTAAAAAGTGGAATCGACAAGAACAAACTTGTTAACTTAATAACTGTTCTAACTAATGACGAAAATCAAATGGAGTGGAGTAAGGTGTTACAATATTTGATATTCAAACCCCAGAATGTTTACAATACAAAATTCAATTTGGACGAATCAAAATTGTGGAATTACTATTTGAAGCATCAAAACTACTTTGACAAAGAGTGGGAGAAAGAAAAATATCAAAACTAAAATTGGAGAGTTTTAAATGGAGTTAAGTGAGAATGCTACAAAAATAAAAGAAAAACTTTTTGCCACCACTTCTGAAGCTGATGATGCTTTCAATGAACTACTAAATTTACAAAAAGGAGTTGATAATGTTATATACACAGGATTAAGTTTTTTGGATGAAAATCTCATTGGTGGATTATGTAACAAGCTGATTTTCATTGGTTCACGACCTTCACAGGGTAAGTCTCACAATGCTGCAACTATCCTGAAGAACCTTTTTTCTGAAGAGATTAACCCGAACCAAAAGATTCAGGCATTACGTTTAAATTTGGAAATGGTTACTCAGTCTCTTCTGCTAAGAGCTTTGAAGCCAGCCTTGAACAAGTCACTTAAAAGTATAATTTCGCAAGAGTTTACTCCTAGTGAATTGGTAAAAGCCGAGGAAGTATTGAATGAATTCAAAGACCCTAGAATTCTTGACTTTTCTAAAGCTGTAAAGGGAAATGATTTGAAGGACTTGTTAGATGCTTTTCGTGTGGGTGTGTGGGAGAAAGATAATGCAGAGTATATCCGGCTAGGAAAACCAAAAGGGTTCAAAAAGACCAAAAAGGTAGTTATTGTAGACCATTTACATGTATATGATAGTAAAGAGTCTATTGATAATGTTTTGCAGATTTGCAACGAGTATAAGATGATTGATAAAGATTTGTCCTTTATATTCTACTTTCAATTCAACAGAACAATTGAAGATGTGTGGCGGGAGTCTAAGGAAAAGAAAGGACATAACTTTAATATGCTTCCCTCATCAAAGTATATCTACCTTACAGATTTACTAATGCAGTATGCAGATATTGTGATGAGTCTGACTATCCCACAAGTGATCGGATTAGAGTCTTTTGCTTCTGTTCACAAGGAGAGGTGTTCTCACTTGAAGGATCATTTTCTGGAAGATGGGAAAGAGGGGAATTATGTTAAGTTGAAAGCTTTAAATAGGATATACTATGACTTCTTGAAAATACGTATGAACGATTCCTTTGATGATCCAAGACTATTCTGTGAAATACTTGACCCCAGCAAAGAAGAAACTGTAAACAAAATTTATCAAGAAAATCAAACACCCTCCATAGCTCCACCACAATTTAATTCACATCCGCCCACTTTCTTTTCTGATGCTTTGAATAATGCTAAAGGAGTGGAGTTTGAGGATCAGCCACCGTTTTAAAGACTTATTTTGCGCGAAAATTAAATAATAAACTATGACAGAATACAGAAAGAAAGAGTTAATTAAGGATTTGATGGGTCACTATTCCTTTCCAGATCATTTAGATACTGTTGAGTGGAGGGATGTACTAATCCTACTACTTGATAAGATGGAGAGTATTAACCCGCAGGATCTGGAGGAATTTTTAACAAATAAATAAAAAATAAGTATGGAGACAGACGAACTACTCAGAAAGGTAGAGTTAGGAGAAAAGCTAAATGAGTATGAGCTTAGAGAACTTGTAGAATTTGAGTATCGAAGAGAAGAGGGTGATGACAGACGTTGGAGCAAAAGCATAAGTTCTTATTTTAAGCTGGAAAATAGTGACAGGACTTTCTGCTTAGAGTGGGAACAAGGCTTGACAGAAAATCAAGAGAACCAATTTTATGATCAGCCTTACGAAGTGATTGAAACAATTGAAGAAAGAGTAATAACAACCAAAATTTTTAATTATAAAAGAGTATGAAAAATTACATGATAGCAACCGCATCCTATACGAAGTTGGTAGGAGAGAACACTTATAAAAAGGTAAAAGAACCTTTCTTGATCGCCTCCAGTACCTTCACTGAAGGAGAAACTTTTATGTATGAGAAAGTAGCTGAAGGAATTCGAGGAGAATTTGAAGTGAATGGTTTGGTAAAAGAACAAGTTGATGGTATTTTTTATGCTGACAAAGAAGTGCAAAGCTTCTGGTATAAATCGAAAGCAACAACTCCTGATCCAGATTCGGAAAAAGAGAAATCTATTAACTTGGTTTACTATGTAAATGCTGACAGTGTTAGAATAGCTACGGAGACTTTGGAAGAGAACTTGTCTAATTTGTGGTCTGAATCAGAAGTTAAGTCAGTCACAATTAGTAAGATTGTGGATGTTTTTGAAAACGAGAATTGATTCGAGTAGACTTATTTTGTTTTCAGTTTTGTTTGCCGAGATTTGGTTAATTAAGTGTTAAATGGTGGAGGGTTGGTAACGGCTCTCCATTTTTTGTTTAAATTTGTCTCATGAAAAAAGAAGAGTTATTATTCAATAAATACATCCACAATTTTGTATTCAAAAATTGGGAGGATATAGACCTTAATCGGGCAGAGATTAAACAAAGCAAGGAAGACTTTTTAAAAGAAGTTCTTAGTAATGTTGAAACTTCTGTTTGGGTTCTGATGGAAGTTTGCCTTCACTATATGAAGAGTAACGAGGGCAAAAAATTCTATAAATCTATTGAGGTTGAAACAGAAGATTGTGATTTTTATGTATTTAAAATAGACAACAATTACTATAAAGTTCACTATTATTACACTGATCCAGTAACAATAGATTTTGTAAAACCTAAGTTTAAGAAAGTAATGTATTTTTAAATATGAAAAAATCAATTGATAAAGACAAATTTATAGAGTTCATGCTGACAGGTCAAGTCGTCTGGACTAGTCAAGAAATAGAAGAACTCTTTAGAGTGGATCTTCTGTCAATTGAAGAGATTATGAAAATGAGAGAAGACGTCTTTTATCAAGAACTAACTTGTGAAGAGATACTGGAAAGGTATAGAGACTCACTAACGGAGCAAGGTAAAAGAAAATTAATTCAAATTGCAGGAAAATGAGAGATTTCAAATCAGAATTAATTGAACATCTGAAAACAAAGCTTATATCGAATATAGATTCTTTGTGGGGAGAAACTAAATCTTATTACAAAGCCAGACTTATTGAAATGGGAGGTTGCTATGCTTCGTTTGGAGAGGATATTTCTGTTTGGTTACTTATTGATAAAGAACAGCAGATGAGTTTAAAATTTAGTGTGTCTTTAGATGAAGTGGTTAAATTCACAAGTTTAGTTGACAAAATGAAACCTTTACAAAAATTAGAAAATCAACGTACTTTTGTTAGAGATGTTATGGCAGAATATGCAGATGAACATCATGAGTTTGTAGTTAAGAGGATAATGGAAGGACTAAGAATATCTTGGGACGAAGCATTTAGTCTCTTTGATAACGAGCACTTGAGTAGATACTTCTCGCCGGAAAAGAAGAACTGAAAACAAATAAAACAGAAAATTAATGAGCACAATACTACTAATAGCAATCGTAACAACAGGAGTTATAATTGAATACACTCTATCGCCTAGAATAGATAAAACAATTGAAGGAGAAACACTCCTCTGGTATGGAAGAAACAAAAGGAAATTTATTAAGTTATGAGAAAATTCAAACATATCAAAACAGGTTTGATTGCAACAGAATCAGAATTCCACTATAATCTAGAAAATAACTGTGGAGATGTAAAAGAGATTCCAAAATGTATTGTAGAAGATTGTCAGGATTGGAAAATATTCTATGTCTGTGAAGTAGGTACTAAGATTAAGGATAACACTTACGGAAATATCATTACCAAAACAGAAGGTGGTTGGTCTTACCCTTGGGAGAATGACCCTGATTTTGTTGAGAGAGGAATTGGATCAAGGTTTTCTTTGATAGGAGATGAAGAGGTAAAAGAAGATGCCTTTCAGATTTTGTCTTTTAAGAGAGTACTTGGAAAAGATCCCCTTTACACCTTTAATGAGAGTACGGGTTTATATAGAGAAGGACTTACTTTGGATTGCCTAAGAAACTCCGTTAAAAATGGAAGTTTTATTATACATTCCATTCGTCGCAATTCTGATGGAGAGATTTTTACTGTTGGGGATAGGTGTCATCCTAAAGAGTCTCCATCAAATAGAGATAAAATCAGGGAATTTAGATTGGTTCAGCATGGTTCAGGTTTATATGTTTGCTCTGTTAATAAAGCTTGGGGGCAAGATTTAAATAATATCCAAAAAGTACGTACTGAAAACTACAGAATCACAACTCTTCATTGGGTAACAGATCAAGATAATTTGATTAAATACAATGAACCTACACAAGCATGGCGTAAAGGTTTTAAGGAGGATTTTAATTCTAATATTACTGAAGAAGAATTCATTGAGTCTTACCTTGAAAGTGGTTTGTGGAAGATACATACAATTATTTGTGAAGATAAAACTTTCTCTGTTGGAGATAAGGTTGTTTGGGATTGGAGTAGAAACAATGTAAAATATTTTACAATTAAATCTTTTCAAGAGTCTGCTAAATACGGAATTGAGTTTTCTCCCAAAGAACATGATTGTGAAAGTTGGTTCGATATAATAGGGTTATTGAAGAGATTGGATCTCAGACATTATAAAGAGTCACTATTCACCACTTACGATCAAGTTGAAATTTTTGAAGGTGATGAATATTTTTATGTTATAGGTGGAGAGATGCAAGGTCACTCATGGAGAGTTAATTGTCATATCTGTAATTGGAGTAACACTGATGAAATTCCTTTAGGATATTGGCAATTCGCGGAAAAGAAAAATGCAGAAGCATACATACTGAGAAACAAACCTTGTCTAAGTGTAGAAGAAGTATTGGATGCTTTGGAAAGTGAAGGAGTTCCGGAATGGGGCTGGGACAGAACATGTAAAGAGCGTGTAAATAAGTTGGAAGGTTTGGTTCAAAAGAAGATTGGTTCTGATTATGTTTTCGCCGAGAATCTAAAAATTAGGTAGAAGTATGGGATATTATGTAAAGTTTGAAAGTAAGAAGATTTGTTTAAGGAAAGACATCCCTGAATGGTTGATTCAGTTCTTTTTAGATACAGATGTCAGCAAAGTAGAAAATCCTGACCATGCTTTATTTAAAACAGACAGATGCTCAAGTTTGTTCTGCAATCATTCTGTCATTAGACCTTATTTATTCAGGAAAGGAAATAACGGATACTATGAACTTTCCCTTTATTGTGAAATCAAATACGGTTGGGATGAGATTAGAGCATTTGCTGATTGGATTACACCTTTTGTTGCGGGACATAAAAAGAAAGAATACATTGGCTGGATGCAAGGCGAAGGACGAAATTACAGAGAAAATATTTATATTGAACGATTATGAATATTTCGGAGAAAGAAAAAGCTAAAGAACTACTTCTAAAATTTATGGATGAAGTCTATTCTCCAAATAATCTGGAGCATGTGTTAGCAAAGGCTTGTGCAATACTCTGTGTAAACCAAATAATTGATTTCCATAAAGAATATACAGGAGATGAGATTAGTGATTGGATTATATACTGGAATGAAGTTAAATTACATTTAGAAATACTATGACAGAAAAACAAATTGAGGCTTATAATGCCGTGAAAAAGATTAATGAAGAATTGGCAGAAAAGTATCTGAGAAAAGATAAAAAAGATGACTACAAAGATTGGATTTCCTTGCAACCTTCTTTAACTTTTGTAGTGAATGAATACAGGCTGTTCATTTCTCTCTCTATTCCTTCAACATCAAGACTAGCTTTGCCAGAAATTACTTTGTACAATTCCTTGGAAGACGACAGGATTTACTATGAGAAATCTGATAAGTACGAGACTTTTTATAAATTTTTAAAGCGGAAATTTATAGAAGTTAAAGAAGAGATTTATGCAATTAAGTTGTAATTTCCGCGAAATAAAAAACTGAAAAATAAGATGAAAATATACCAAAGCACAACACACGTACAAGAACCAATAGGAACAAGGTACTACCAGTTAAATGTGATAAGTCAATGGGATTGGCATAGAAAAGCTTGCTGTTACAAAGGAGACATAAGCTATTCCTTGTGGAAGTGTGTACGTATATCTGACACTGAGAGTCGTATTGAAATAGTTTCTGATTTGACAAATGAAATTCGGGAGGAGTTGATTGAGATGGGTTACACTTTGGCGGGAAGAGAAAATTGGAAGAAATTATGACACTTAGAGAAGAATTTGAAGATACAGTTAAAACTGAAAAAGGCGGAATTTCAGTGCTATTTGAAACAAGTAATCAGCACTATATTGAATGGTTGGAGAATCAAATAAACAAACTTCGTCAAGATGCTGTCCAAGGTCGTTTTTGTTCAGAAGAAGAGATAGAAACACTCAAGGAAGAATGCTATCAAGATGGGTTTGAAGATGGCCAAATGAGAGACTACTAATTTCGAGAAACTGAAAACAAAGACTTTATGAAAATACACAACTCAACAGAATACATAGAAGAACAAGAATATCTTCAACTATCCGTAATAAACAAATTTGATTTCTCAACACCAATTCATTGTTACGAAATGAATAATGGGTATCTGATTAGCTATTGTGTGAAGAAATGGGCGGAAGGTAATGGATGTATGAAGTCAGAAATCGTTGCCTTGACAGAGGAGATGAAAAGTGAGCTTTTGAAAATGGGGTATAAATTGACTAAGAATTAATAAAATGAAGTTGGAAGATATACATATCGGAGAAATTATCAAACAGGAGATAAATAAAGCAGGTATTAAAACGCCAGAAATTTCTATGAAGCTAGATGTTACGGAAAGGTATATGTATCTTATCTATAAGAAACCGTCTATTGAAACGGCTTTGCTTGTAAAACTGTCAAACATTATTGGAGTTAATTTTTTCTCAAAATTCGAAGAGGAAATGAAACCAAAGTGTAGAAAAGACTTGGAGGAGAGAAAATTGTTTAGCGATATTTATATCCAAGGAAAATCCAATTATAGTTTCAGCTTTCTTAAGAAATCTCCAGCAATTTATGGAATACTGAATATTCAATCTGGAAAGGTTTATATAGGATCAACCTCTAATATTAGGACAAGGGCTGGAGTTCATTTTAATAAACTGAAATCAGGTTATCACGAAAGGAAAAATATGCAAACCGATTTTAATATATTGGGATGTGATAATTTTGAAATCATCGTCTTTAAATATTGCAATAAAGAAGATTTGAGTAGGCTGGGGGAAGAGTTTTTTCAAGCATACAAAGAGAATTGCTATAATATTAGAATTCACACTCAATCTAATAAAGGTAGTAAAGTGGCAAGTAAAAGTTTAATTAAATGGACTTAAATAATGTGTATGTGGCTGATATTGAGACTACTGGCTTTATAGAGGAAATTAATTCCTTTGATGATCTGCATGTACTTTCTGTGGGCTATAAGAATAAAGCAGGTGAATGGCAAATTAAATCTACCAATAAACGAGAAGAAGTTCAGAAGTTTTTTGGAAATCCCGAGAATGTTGTGGTGATGCACAATGGCGCGGTCTATGACGCGAGAGTCCTTAAAAAGATGGGTATTATTATTAATGCAACTATTATAGACAGTCTTTTTATCTCTTGGGCTTTATTTCCCGGTTTATTGAAGTATGGTTTAGAATTTTTCGGACAAACTTACGGGGTTCAAAAGGTCTCAATTTCTGATTGGACTTCTCTTACTTATGCACAGTATGTTGAAAGATGTGAGGAGGACGTAAAAATTAATATATTTTTGTGGGAAGATTTACTCAAGAAATACAGGACTTTATATGAAGATGAACCTGAAAAAATAATTTCTAACATCAAATTCCTAACAGAAATTTCTATAATTGCTGCCAATCAAGAAGATTATGGTATTAAATTAGACATAGCTAAATGTAGAATCCATTTAAAGATACTAGAAGATCTCGCAGAAGGTAAAATAAAAGAGTTGAAAGAGATTATGCCAAAGATACCTATTAAGGTTCTTAAACGTAAGCCTACGACCTTATATAAGAAAAACGGGGATTTATCCTTAGCAGGGGAGAATTGGGTGATGATGTTGAAGCAACTTGATCTTCCTATGGACTATGATGATGAAATAGAGGTAATTAGGGGATTTAGCGAGCCCAACCCTGTCTCAATTTCACAGGTCAAAAATTATCTACACACGCTCGGATGGTGTCCTGAAATATACGTAGAGTCTATCAACACTAAAGGTGAAATTAATAAAGTAGAACAAATCAAGGATAAAGAGAAAAATCTTTGTAAAAGTGTCCTAAAACTGGTAGAAAAAGAGCCTAAACTTATAGCTTTAAATGATCTATCGGTAATACTACATAGAAAATCCTATTTAGAGAGTTTCCTGAAGAATGTTAGAGAGGATGGTTATATAACTGCCCGAGTTGGTGGCTTAACAAATACGATTCGCTTAAAACACAGAAACTTAGTAAATTTACCCTCTGTCTCTGCCCCTTATGGTGAGTATGTTAGAAGTGTACTATCTTGTGAAGATGATGAAGTTTTTGTAGGATCGGATCTGTCCTCTCTTGAGAATTACACAAGAACCCACTTTATTGCACCATTTCAGCCAGAAGCTATTGATATCCTTTCTGATAAAGAGTACGATAGCCACACCCAATTGGCAATTTTTGCAGGTATGATGACAGAAAACGAGGAGAAGTTTTTTAAGTGGTTCAAAGCAGATGGTAAGGATTTAACTAAGCTACCAGAAGAATTCCAAACATTATCTTCTGAGGATATTAAAAGTAAGTATGAGGCATTGGGAACAATAAGACAGAAAGCCAAAACTACCTCATATTCAGCACTTTATGGAATCGGCAAGGCTAAATTAGCTAGAGAGTTAAAAATTAGTGAGAAAGAAGCTCAACAACTTTTGGAGGGCTACTGGCGATTGAATCAAGCTGTGAAAACCTTTGTAGAGACTTGTGAAGTTAAAACTATTGAAGGTCAAATGTGGGTTAGGAATCCTCTAAATAGATTCTGGTACTCATTACGCAAAGAGTCAGATATCTTTTCTACGGTGAATCAAGGGTGCGGAAGTTACCTCCACATTTTGTGGTGTAGCAACCTAAGAAAACTAGGTATTAAAATCAGAGGTAATTTTCATGATGAGATTGTAACTACTTGTAAATCTGAACATTATGAAGAAACTAAAGCGTTATTGTTAAAAGCAATAGATTTAACAAACAAACAAAGCAGAATTAGAGTACCACTAAAGATAGATATTCAGAAAGGTGGGAATTATGGAGAGGTTCATTAATATGTACAAAAAAATACATAAATTTTCGTAAGCAAAATTTTGGAGTTACCTTTATAGGGTTATTAGTCTCAAACTATAAGGATAACATCTAAAATATTGAATTGTCCCTTGAAAGGAGAATGTTGCTTGAGACTCAACATTTAATTTTTAAGGGACTTTTTATTTTATTTAATTGTGAATAAAAAAGTAACCACAGAAGATTTTATAGCTAAGGCTAAACTTGTACATAAAGATAAATATGATTACTCAAAAGCTATTTACACTAGAGGTCGGGACTTTATAATAATAATTTGCCCTATTCATCATACCTTTCAACAACGTGCAAATTGCCACACAAGTGGTAAGGGGTGTAAAGAATGTGCAGTAATTAATAGAGCAAAGAAGAAAACTTATTCGAAGGAGAAGTTTGTAGAAAAAGCTAATAAAGTATTTGGTAATAAATACAGTTATGAGAATACAGTTTATAAGGATTCTAAATCTCTAGTTACAATAAATTGCCCAATTCATGGAGAATTCAACAAGAACGCCGCTCATCACTTAAACGGTCAAGGTTGTCTCACTTGCTCCAACTTAAATCATAAGGGAACTTTTAAAGCTAAGGATACAGAATACTTCAAATCTAAAGCCTATCAAATACATGGCGATAAGTATGATTACTCTCTATCTGAATACAAAGCTGCTATCCAACCTATAAAGATAATATGTAAGATTCATGGGGAATTTATGCAAACTCCTCATACCCATTTAAACGGTTCTGGTTGTAATGAATGTGGAATCTTAGCAACCACTCATAAAAGAAGGTCAACTTTGGATTATTTTATACTAAAAGCTAATGAAGTACATACTAATAAGTATGTCTATGACAATGTTATTTACAAGAATACAAACACCAAAATTGAAATCACATGTCCTTCACATGGAAATTTTAAACAAACAGGAGGATCACATTTATCTGGAAATGGTTGTCCAATTTGTGCCCGAGAGGCTACAACCAGATACAGCCAAGAAAATCCACTAGGTTGGTCATACTCAAAATGGCTTGAAACTTCAAAAACTTCTTCTGATTTTGATTCGTTCAAATTGTATATAATAAGGTGTTGGGATGAAAATGAAGAATTCTATAAGATAGGTAGAACTTTCAAAAAAATTAAAAAGAGGTTTGATGATAAGAGAACTATGCCTTACAATTATGAAATCTCTTATGAATTCTGTGCAGATGGTTCTTATATTTGTGATTTAGAAGTAAAACTAAAGAAAACTTACAAAAAGGTTAAGTATGTACCTTCTATACAATTCTCAGGATCTACTGAATGTTTCACCACTGATCTACCGATTGCAGAAATTATTGCAAAGTACTTTGAAGTTCAAAGTTGAAAGGTTTGTTTCAGTTCTTTTTCCGGCGAATCCTACCTTTAACATCTCATTAACATTCCACATCCAAAATAAATGCCTACCTTTGTGGAGAAGATTGGTTTCAGTCTTTTTATTGCCGAAATTAAAATGTAAACTATGAAAACAAAACTGATTAAGACTGAAGGTTATCTTTGGCTTGTAGATTTAGAGGCTGAGATTAAAGAGAATGATTATTTTTATAGTCCTGCCCTCCAAGAAGTATTATTTGCTTCGAGAGATATGTTGTCATGGAATTTTGATAAATCTCAAGAACAAAAAGGTTGGTTAAAATGTTTAGCGTATTTTCCCCTGCAAAGTGATTCTAAGGTTTTGGATTTACCCCTTTTGCCGAATCCTTGGAGAGAACGTATTGATCCTGATGATATTGTAGAAGAATTGGATAATAAACTTGTCAGGTACTCCACTGAGGAATCGGACTTATGGAATGCTTGGCAGATAGGAGTAAAAGATGGGTATAAAACTGCACAATTGAAAGGTAGTTATAGTTTAGAAGATATGGAGAGAGCAATTGACATGTCCAGAAAAGCTAATAGTGACCAAGGTGTTATAGATTTAGATGCTATTTACCCCTACTCTGATGATTTCACTAATATCAATACTGTTTATACGAGGTATGAAATTATTAAGTCCCTATCTTCTCCTATTCTTCCTAAAGACTTCATTCTATCCAACTCAGGTAATTCTATTGTCGTAGGACATAATGGCTTGAATAATGAATTTGGAACTCTTATATACTCCGTCACTTTTAATGAGAATGGTAAGAGTGTTATTGAAGGGGAGTATGTCTATTAAGTTGTTTTTCAGTTTTATTCGCGCGAAAATTTAAATTAAATAAAAATTATGATTACAGTAGTAGCAAATGCAGAACAATTAAGAAAAGCATTAAAACAAATTGAAAGAGCCGAATCAAACGGATTTAACTATTGCTTAGCAGTATTCGACTTAGTGGAATGTGGCAGTAGTGTATCTGATTGCAAAATTGAGTTTGATGGTATACTTGAAAAAGCACATCCAACAGATGGAAACCTTAATTGGGGTAGAGGACAAAGAGTAACAGAACGAAACAGATTTGTAGATGGTAAATTGATACCAATAGAAGAGTAAATTATGGCATATATAGAAGTAGATTTATCTCTAATTGACGATTACGACTTAGAGGGAGAAATTGTAAAAAGATTAAGTAGGGGAGATAATGGCAATATTCAAGAAGTCACCCTAACTGATGATCTGAATTTTATGTCAGAAATTGTAGCTACGGATATTGACCAGCTTAGTGAACATCATAAAAGAAATCTACTTTATGCCTTAACTGGCGGTGAAATGGAAACCAATATGTATGACAATCTAAAAAGAGAGCATATAGAAAGTGTTTTTGATAAGTATTCTTTGGATGAATTGTATAGACTAATACCTTGAAATTTTATTTTCTTTTTCAGTTCTTTTTCCGGAATTGTGCTATATTTACGAAAAAATTTAAGTTATGAAAAATAAAATCTACATTGTAGTCGCTTACAGGTGGGGAGAAAGAAGTAATCACTCTTACACTGTTGGAGCATTTGAAACAAAAGAGGAAGCCATTGTTTGTGCAGATGGTCATAGAGACTATCGAGGTGGTAAGTATAGCTGTGAAGTCGAGGAAATTATTATTGGCGGATACGATGAAGACATGGATAATTATGCAGAAAGTGTTTATCACGCTAATGGAATGTGCGAGATATGAACGACTCCCTCATTTCCCTTAGCTACGCTTTAGCATCCACTAAGATGATAACCTACCCCGACAAAGTGGCAATACTCGATATTCCATTTCCAGAGTTATTAGAAGAACTTAAAAATTACAATCCTATGAACAGAAAGAACGAAATAAAGAGAGCTCTTTACAGAGAAAAGCCTATGGCAAAATATTACCCAATCTGGAAATCGCTGGGAAAGGACTATGATTATGTAGATTATAGGAGTGAATTAGCCGATGGAACTCAAGTTCATTTCAGAGTTCCTAAAGAGGAACACAGTGATTTATTTACGGGTACTATGCCAGCCCTTCTTCTTATCAAGTGGATGGTTGATTTTTTCAAAATAACGGTGAGATGATATGGAATGGATATTAATAATTTGCGTCATTGTCTCTGGTATTGGGGTAATGATGAACAGTGATTTTAATTATGATGAAGAGGATAGGAATTAGTAGTTGAAATAACGAGGTATGAAAAAAGAACAGATGCTCAAAGAAGCTTATGGCGAATTTTGGGAAAAATTGGAGGAAGGTGTCAATGGATATGGATGGTGTATTTTAAAGGATTCCCATCCCATTTTCAATACTGTACCTATGCAGAGAATGAATAAGTACTACGCTAGACCTGCCTCCCTGAAAGGTATTGAACTTATAAAGTTTATTTACTAATCCTACGGAAGCTCATTTGCTTATTCGGTGGATGGTTGATTAATTTTTTTATTTTCAGTTTTTATTCCGGCGAAATTTAAAAATTACATTATCTTTGTACCTATGACAAGAATAAACGCATCCATTCCACCTGCAAAGCTCAGTAATAAACATCTGTTGAGTGAAGCTCGTGAGATTAAAAGAATTCCGAATTGCATTAAATCAGGAAGATACGACATGAAAGGTCAGCCTAATAAGTTCACTTTAGGTACTGGTCACGTCAAGTTCTTCTATGACAAACTCCTTTACTTATACAATAGGTATCAAGCTATTCACACCGAGTGTTTAAAGAGAGAGTTTAATGTAACTGATTATTCTGATGCTTGGGATGGTTTATCTTCTTTTCCGCACCTCTGGAATGATTGGGAAGAGACTCTAGAAGCTAAGATTTTGATTAGTGAACGCATTAATTTGAGGCTTGGATTGTCAGGTGATGTAAACGATTGGAGAGAATGTTAAGAGAAAAGATTATTCATGCTTGGGGTTCAACAAGAATATCAAATCCAAAAACTTTGCAAAATTGGATTGATCGAGGTTGGTTTCAAAAACAGCTTGATGAAGGTTATAACTTCTATTCTGGCTGTGGTAGATTTCGTACAGAAGTTTGTTCTTGTAGCAAATGTAGAAAGAATCCTCGTCCAGATTTAGATGAAATTGTAAATAAAAGAATATGAGCGAAATACTAGATAATGAGGTTTTTAATCTTAAAACAAAAGAAGAGTTTAAAGAATTGGAGAAGACAAGGTTTTCCAATAATTTTTCTAAGTCAACTCTAAATTTTATGTATGGTAATTTTAAGGAAGATACTTATTTTTACTTTTACGAGCCAGAAACCTACTACATAATTAGTGGTGATAAAGCTGACAAATATGGATTTGAGAAGAGAACTTTTGAAGACTTTAAAAAGAAATATTTATGAACAAGAAGAAAACAACAGAAGAGTTCATCAAAGATGCTTGTAAAGTACATGGCGACAAATACCTGTATGATAAAGTCATGTACGAAGGTTGGGATAAAAAAGTAACCATAGTGTGTAAGTCCCATTCAGAATTTGTGCAATCTCCAAATAGCCACCTGAATGGCGGTGGTTGTCCTGTTTGTGCTCAAATATCAAGATCCGAAGCGTATAAAAATACTATTGGAAGAAAAAAGGATAACTTTACGTATGACTTCACATCAGATACCTCTAAGGTTATACCCCTCACAGAGAAATTTTTTGCTATTGTTGACAATGAAGATTTTGATAGAGTATCAGAGCACAATTGGCATCTAAGTATTAACTACGCTTCTAATCCCAAATTAGGACTTCTTCATAGATACATACTAAATGTAAATGATCGTAAAGTCTATGTAGATCACAAGAATCACAATGGTTTTGACAACAGAAAATCAAACTTAAGGCTTTGCAGTCAGAAAGAAAACGCGTCAAATCAGTTAATACAGAACAGAGAAAAATCAAGTATCTACAAGGGAGTGACTTGGGATAAAAGTAGGAATAAATGGGCAGGAAGGATAAAACATCATGGAAAAGGAATATTTCTAGGTCGTTTTTTAAATGAGATAGACGCAGCTTTAGCTTATGATGTGAAAGCTAAAGAGTTGTTTGGTGAATTTGCATGGTTAAATATAAAAGATTCAGAATGAAAGTACCAATATACTTAAAAACATTATTTTCACCCTTCAAGCCCTTAAAGCTCAAATTCTACTTCGGTAAGGTTGCTTTGGGATGTCCTTATTTTCTACCAAGACGCTTCGTGAAGTCTAAAGACAAACCCGGCTACAAAGTCCCCATTGCCAAGAAAGTAGGGTTTGATTTTGTTAAGCTTGGCTGGAAAACTAAGTGGAGTGGTAGGGATTATAGGTTCGAATGGTCTCCTAAGTGGTCATTTGTTTTCTTTGGATTTCAGTTTTGTATTTCTTTTATTGCGCCGGAACAGGATCACTATTGGGAATGCTGGCTTTATTATGACAATAATACTGACAAAAGTAAATCTAAAAGGGAAAGAATTAAACAATGCAGAGAAGAGCATCCTTGTAGTTGGACAAGCTATTCAAAAGCTGGAGAGAAAGAAGAAATTGATTATTACGAATTTATCTTAAAGAATAAATATCTAAAATAACAAGTCATTAACATTCCGAACAGAATAATACTATTACCTTTACAGAAAAGTTAGAAAGCATGGAACACAAAGTAATGATTCACGGTTCACATCACTACACAATTAAAGTTAAAGGAAATAAGAAAACCTTATACTTTTCTTGCGAGGATTTTTGGGCAGAGGCGTCACAAGGCAAGAAGATAGCTTCAATAAAGAATACGGGGAATGGTATCAAGATAAAAAGATTCAATAAATTCTTGGGATATGGTGATGCTCTGGAATTGAACATCCTTCTTACTTGTGAATTAGGAACTAAATTTGAAATACTATGACAATCCAAGAATTTTGTGAAGAAAAAAGAGGAACTTACGATAAGTTCTACACCATGTATGAAGTGTGCAAGAGTTTAAGTTTTGTAGATTTGAATGTTGACCCCATCCAAGCTATCAGAGAGGTTTGTAAACTTTTTATGGAGCATCCTTTATATGGAGAAGGTGTTATTGATGTTTCAGTTTCTTATGGCGATCCCTTTGAAGGAGATTGCAGGTTGGATGAGGAGTCATTGAATTTCTTTGTTTATGATTTAGAAGAGTTTGTTGATCCTCTTTCTGGCGAAATTGTGAAACCAAGCATGAATAAACTGGATGTTAGATTCATCATCAAAAAGTTTGCGGAAGACTCAGAAGAAAATATTTTAGCACAGGAATTAGACAAATGTAGAAGTCTTTCTTACTTTTACAATAACTATGTCAAACTTGATGTTCAAGCAGACGTTTCAGATGAAGATATTCAGAATCTAATCAAAAATACACTTAAATTAAGAGGAAGATTATGACTAAATTAGAGTTCTACAGGAAAACATATAGAGCCTATTGGTTATCTCAATTTTTACCTTCAAAGTGGTTAAATCCTCACAGAGGATTTTGTCATTTTTGGCGAAGCAGGAGTATGGGAGAATCTTTTAAAGTGACAGACCTATACTTATTAGCTGTAGCTCATCCTGAATTTTCAAATATGGGGTATTGGTTTGAGCGTGGGAAAATAAAACCAAGATTACAAGTTTTAAAAACAGCAATTAAAAATTTAGAAAAATGACAGAAGAAGAAAAATTAAATGAAAGACTAGAATGGTTAGAGGGTAACTATGATATGTCTGAAGACGAGAGAAGATCTGTATTACGTGCAATGGTTGAATTTGCTAATTTTCATGTAGGAGAAGCTTTGCAGGAGGCTAGTGAAAAAGCCACCATGAAACTTGAATATCCTGATGAGGCATATCAGGAGTCAAATGAAACTGGATTGAAGTTTGCCTGTGCTGATGATATTAGTAGAGGAGGAGAGTATGGATCTGTAGAAATAGAAGAAGATTCAATTTTAAACGCTTATCCACTATCTAAGATCAAATAATTATGAAAATTAAAGAAACTGAATACTACAACCTCATAGAGGGAGAAGACGAAAATGGTGAATGGGCTATCCAGTTGAATAAAGCCAAAAGGGTTTGTCAATTAACATTGGAATCTGATGGTAATGATACTTATGTGAACCTTGACAAGAAAGAACTTCTCTTAGTTAGAGATTTGATTGATATACAACTTTTAAATATGTAATTTTTATGAAAAATTTATTATTAATTTTCTTTGTTTTCAGTTTGTTTTGCGCGAATTGTCAGCCATATGTTCACACTACGGGATCTGTAACAACATGTTCCGGTTTATTTTATGATAACGGTAACACTGGTAATTACCTAAATAACAGTAATGTAACTCAAACCTTTGTGCCACCTTCCTCTTGCTCTGCACTAAGTGTGACGTTTTCAGCATTTAATGTAGAGGCGGGTTATGATTTTCTATATGTATATAATGGAAATTCCACAAGTGCTCCTTTGATAGGGACTTATACTGGAACTACCCTCCCTTCAACCATAGTTTCTTCCTCAACTGATGGTTCTTTAACTTTTAGGTTCACATCAGATAATACCCAACGTAGAGCTGGGTGGGTGGCTTCTTTCTCCTGTATCACAAAACTAACCTTAAATGCAGGAGTTGATAAAACAGTAAGTTGTCACGGTAATACTACTATGTCAGCAACTGCAACAACTTTAGGTTTCACTGGTTCCACAACTTACCAACAAAATCTAATGCCTGTCGGAAGTTATGTAACAGATGCTTCAAATACAGAAGTTGGAGTTACTTTAAGTGGAGCACCTGTAGGAGCAACTATCACAAGTGTTACTTTTACTCCTCAATCATATGTTACTCCTTGTACTTTTCCTTGCGGATTTACTTTGTGTTACCAGTATAACTCTTGGGTGAGAATGGAATATTGGAACGGATCTTCGTGGATAGTCATAACTACATGCAATTCCCCTGTAACTATTAGTAATTTTAATGGTAATGCTGTAAACGGTCAAAACATTAAAATAAGGACTATTAATATTGATGCTTTTTCAGACTATGTCTACACTGATTTATCTAATGTTACTGCAACCTATCAATACAACCCCACTATTACTTATTCTTGGTCACCCAATACTGTAAACGGATACACCACTCTTTCTAGTGTTACAATACTTAACCCAACTGTCACTCCTGCTAATACAACACTCTACACTTTAACTGCAACATCAAATGGATGTTCTGCGTCTGATGCTGTCCTCATCACTATGCCTTGTGCATTACCTGTTGAACTTACTAATTTTTCAGCTCATTGTCAAAGTGGGATTTCTTTTATTAAGTGGGAAACAGCTTCTGAGAGTAATTCTGATTATTTTTTAGTGGAAAATTCAAGGGATGGGGAAAGTTGGACAGTGGTTAATTCTGTGGGGGGGGCTGGTAATTCAAATAGTCCTAATTCTTATGAAACTGTTGATTATTCTTTTCGCGGAGAAACAAGTTACTACAGACTTAGGCAAGTTGACTTTGATGGAAATTTTGAAGTGTTTGAGCCTGTAAGTGTTTCTTGTGAGGAAGAGGAAGACAGAATCTCAATTCATCCAAATCCTAACACTGGAAAATTCTTTTTGGAAATATACTCAGAGAAAGATAAGGGAATGCAAGATGTAAACTTAATAGACAATACTGGACGACTAGTTAAGACTAGGAAGATTGACATTAATAATGGAACGACAGTGGTTAATTTTACCATTGATTTACCAAGCGGAGTTTACTTACTTTCTGTTTCAGGAATGAATCAAAAATTTATAATTGAATGAAATTAAAAAACTTATTCAGAAAAAAAGGTTCTGGAACCACTTCCTGTAATTCTAAAAGAAACTAAATACAATATTCTTCTAGAGATTTTTGAAAAGACAGAACTTGAATTAGAAATTGACAGATATTTTGGGCGTGAAGGCAAAAATACAATTCTTTACAACAATGTAAGAAAGACCTATGAAAAATATATGTGGGAGTATGCAAGCGAGAGCATAACAATTTTAACAAACCAACTTCCCACGCAAATTTGGAAAGTAATGAATCACACAATACAAATTAAAAACACAAATAATGAATAAAGAAAATTACATCGCACAAAAAGAGCTAATTCTAGAGAAACAAAGAGCCTTGACAAAAGAACTGTCTGATCTAAAGGAGAAGTACATTAAAGAGTGTGCTCCATGCAAAATTGATGAAAGAGTAAAAGTGGTACACAATTCTGGAAGAACTGAAAATATGGTTGTGAAAGGATTTGGAATTTTTAAAGATGAAGTTTACATAGAGAAATTCAACAAAATTAAATCAGACGGAGATGCGGAATCAACTTTCCGTTACATTTCAACAGGACATGGGAAGATTGAAAAGCTATAATGACGGAGTAATTGCTGTGATGCACGTACAGATTGATGTTAAAGGAAAGAATTATATTGAAGCCAATTACGATGTGGAAAATGATTCTTACTATGGAGTGTATCTGAGGGTAGGTAAGAGGTGGAATGCTGATAGTGAATATTGGATTTTTAACTCTTTTTTGCCGATTTTGAAAAGGTTTAAGAAGAGGCGTTTAACAGAAGATGATAAATATCAGATGAAAAGATTTGACATAGATTTTATCACAGAAGACAATGTTAGAGATTTCCTTCAAGCGTTTAAGTTATTTTTGAAAATGACAAATTACGAATTTTAACTGATTATTAACAAGCCTTGCAGATTTTTGTGAGGCTTTTTTGTTTAACTTTGTGGTATGAAGAATTTAACACCAATCTTAGAAGCGATTGAACATACGAGAAAAAGAATACATTTTTTGATTGATACTAATACATTAACCATTGATTCAATTGTGATAAATGAATTGAAATGTCAAATTGAAATGCTGGAATCCCTCTTGCCAAAGGAGCGGGAAGTTATTGAATCAGCCTTTGAATCAGCAATTCATTGTATTGAGGGTCATGACTGGGAGTATACAAAAGATCGAACAGAATATTTCAACGAAACATTCAACACAGAGTTATGAGCTTAGAGTCTATCAAGTTCCAATATTTTTCTGCGAATGTGTATGATACTTCTGTTTTGGGAAAAGTTTCTTTGTCTGACTTCATTAGAGCCAATAAAAATCCTAAGCCTCGAGTAAAGGAAATCTTCAAGCAAATTGAGGAAGCGACTCTGGCGGGGGATTTAAAACTGAAAGGTAAACTAAAAACAGAAAATCTTGTTTACTTTTGTCCTGCTTGTATGTTCCAATCGAGAAGGAGAAATGATGACATTATTTCAATAAATCCTATACTAGTTTTGGATTTTGACGGCTTAGACAATGCAGAGGAATTTAAGCAGTTCTTATTTGACTCTTGTTCTTTTATTATTTGTTGCTATTTATCACCCTCAAAATCAGGAGTTAAGGCATTGGTCTTGTTAGAAGATGGTATTGAAACTATAGAGGAGTGGAAAAGTTATTACTATGGATTAGCTTACTATATGTGTAAATACAAAGGCTTTGATTCCTCCTCCTCCTCAATATCGTTGCCTCTTTTCCTCTCCTATGATGAAAATCTCCTATATAGAGAAAATCCTACAACATGGACTCAAAAAGGAAAGAAAATAAATGAATTTGATTATAAGAGTGATGTTGAATTAACTTTTGAGGGAGAGAGAACTGAATATGAAAAGAACATTGTAAAAAAGAAAATTCGTACAATGATCGAGACTATTGAGGACAACGCGCACCCAACCGTCAGAAGCGTTTCCATACTCTGCGGAGGATACTGTGCATTTGGATACTTGACAGAGCAAGAAGCTAAAGAATTAATTTATCAATTGATTGATGAAAATTCTTATACTTGTCAGAAGGCTAACAACTATAAAAAAACTGTTGATAAATTTCTAGTAGATGGTATGAAGCGACCTCTAGAATTAGAACTAAACAATTGAAAATATGACGTCACCACTAAGATTGTATCTCGTAGATTCTGTAACAGGAAAATGTACAGGTAAGAAAAGAGATTATCCTTCAGAAGCTCACTTCATTAAATATGGACGTGAAACTTATGAAAGGTATAACCGAGAGTACTACTACACTGACAAGCCCACTCACACCAAGGCTAAACTTTGTTTCCTCAATGAAGAGGGTAAATGGGAAGAAGCTAGTGAGGAGCAATTAAAAATTTTAACAACCCATTAACATTTTATCCAGTAAATAAACGTTAACTTTGTACAAGGAAAATTTAAAATTTTACCAAACATGAAAAAAGAAGAAATATATGTCATAATTGACAGTGAGGAAAAGAAAAATAGGGCTGTTGAAATCCTCGAAAATGCAGGGGAGAAAATTTGGGATTCAGCAGATGCTTTAAGGTTTGATGATAATGATTGGTTTATAACGCATAGAGTAGAAGGTGAAGAAATTACCCTCGATCAATTGGAAGAGTTGTTGATGCCTAAACTAGAATCAGAATACCCTCAAGAAATGCTTGTCTGGGACGAAATCGAAGAGCTTAAAATTCAAAAGACTGTTTTAGGCTTATTCAATGATCAATATGTAGTGTTTGATCCTTCTACAGATGGAGCTACTTATCTCACTTACTTGAATGCTTCTCCTATTGTTGAAGAACAGATTCCCTTGATGACTTATACTTGTGGTAGGGGCGATATTAGTATTGGAGTTGGTGAGGATTATATTTCTTTTTCAGTTCTTTCTTCGCCCCGAAAAGTTGGTGAAGATATTACAGGAATGTATTTACCAGAGAGCGATTTAACAAAAGTGTATTTTGAAAATGTAGAATCTCTAGAAGTTTTGCAAGAGAAAGTTGATACATTGAGAAGATGGTTGCTCAGAAACAAAAAACAATAATTATGGAAAAATTAATTACATTTTTAACAGTAATTTCTTGGATTTCGGGGATTATTTCGACTATCTGGTTCTTTAGTATTTTGATTAAAGTATCAAAGTATGAGGATTCTTTTCGAGGAATGGTTGATAGACGTTTAGGCGTTGACAGGACTTCTGAAGCTTACACGTATGCGAGAAAGTGTTTTGTAGTTGCAATAGTATGTTGGACTTTTATCATTGTGTTTTAGTTATGAAAAGTTTAGAGGAAATAAAAAGAATTGTGATGAAGTGGTCAGGGTTTGAACTTGAAGGAGAAACAGAGGCAGACTTAATCCGTAGTGTTGGTGACATATCCTACCAGTTACAATGTGAAATTTCTGATCAAGAAAAAGGTATTAGAAAATTAATTCAAGAATTAGATATAGAAGAAGGCGTATGAGAAAAGAGGATTTTTACGCACCAGACTGGCAGGAAAAACAAAAGAAATACAAACTGATTATTCCCTGCAAGCTTTGTCAGATTGAAGAGTTTAAACCTATTAAAGTTAAAAGAAAATGAGAATCAAAATTACAAAATTAAAAGAATTGCCAGATGCACTTAATCCTAACAACATTGAAGAAGGATGGAGCAAAGAGTTTGAAATTCCTACAGAATATTGGAGAGAGCCTTGTGTGGGAGAAAGATTCTATGCCTCTCTTTCATGGTCTACTAGCGGAATTCAGGAGATTATTGATGATAAGACATTTAGAACTTATAGCTCTATTTACAGATGGGAGATCTTAGAAAATGTTTACTCCTTTTATGCACATTCAAAAGATGGAATTTTATGAGAAAAGGGTTTATTGCATTCATTTTTATTTGGATTTTTGTTTGGCTACTATCCTATCCTACAAGTTATGTTGGGAGTTTAGGTGTTTATATATTTGGTAACTATTGTTTGTATTTATTCGTTCTTTTTTCAGTTTTGTTTGCCGGAATTTTGATTGATCACCTAACGCCAAAGAAATGAAGAAATGTTTCAGGTGTAAGCTACAAAAATCTCTTTCAGCATTCGATGTAGACAGAAGGAAATACCAACTACCATCGGATCTTGGCACTTGTAAGGTTTGTATCAAATGTAACTTAGAAAGAGCATTAAAGGACTTGTCTACCATTAAATTTAACTTTGAAGATAATAAATTTGAAGTGAAAAAGTTTGAAAATAAAGAAGAAGCAATCAAATATTTTGACAAATGAAAATACTCTTTATATGCACAGCCAACAAAGATAGAAGTAGAACTGCGGAAATACACTTTCAAAATAAATACCCTCAATACATTTTCAGAAGTGCAGGGATAAACAAATATCTCAGTGAAAAACATGGAGGTATTTATGTACAAGAATATATGCTTGAAGCAACAGACAGAATTATTTGCATGGAAGATATTCATGCCAAATGGTTAGATGTAACTTATGAAGGTAAATATTCTAATAAGATAGAAACTCTTTACCTTGGAGATACAGAAACTTTCATGTCGGAATCTTTAATTGAGCTTCTAGAAAATAAATTAACTATATAATAACATCCTCACTGAATTTTGGTGGGGATTTTTTGTTTAACTTTGTGGTATGGAAAAAGAGAAAGTACACATTAAAGACATCAAGGAAGACACTATCAATGAACCTCGTAAGATATTTGTCGTTGGAGATAAAAAGTATTATGCTGATAGGATTAGCAAGGCTCAGTTATCAACACATGTCGATTGCGAGTTATGCTCAAAAGAATTTGAGAAACCTTACACCCATTCTAAATTTTGTCCTGAATGTAAAATTAAGGTGGACAATGAGAAATTCTTGGCACTTCCACTAGTTGAGTGGGATGAAGAGTGTCCTTTAGTTATTTGGGGGGATGATAAGTGGTTTTATAGCAGAGAAGATATAGAAGAGTTTTGTGATGAACATGAGATTGAACTATCAGATTTACAACTGGTAACATCCTATAAAACCTCTTTTTCTGAAATTGATTTTGAATATTGGGCTGATAATCTTCATGAAGATTGGGATGATAAAGTTTTTGACGAGAAATTGAAAGAATTTAATAAATTCCTAAGGGAACACGATACAAACACGTGGATGCCAACAAATAAACGAGTAGAATTATGAAGAGATTAACATCAGAAGATCTATTCTCACTCCAATATGGAGACAGAGTTTACCACAGAAAAAGTTCCTCCTACTGTGATGCTTTTAGATATGTAGGACGTATGCCTTCCTCAGAGAGATATTTAATATTCTCAGAAGGTGAAAAGCTAAAACACCTATATATTAATCAGGATGGTACTTTTAGAGGAGAGTGGTATTCGGGTGATTACGATGATAAATTTATTATTCAAGTAAGAATAGTAGAACTGGAAAAAGAGTTAGAGACTTTAAGAAAAGAACTCCATGTTTGAAGACGAAGAAATAATTGAAGGTGATGATAGCTTGTCTCTAAGAGAATACATCAACAGTTTTAGGTTTGCCTTTGAAGGAGAGAAGAAGTTTATTCAAGAGAATGATTGGTCTACTTTGTCTTCTGTGAGTGATAGAAAGAGTTTGTATGATTTGCAGGAACAGTTTGTTTCTACTATTCTTTCACGCGCCGAAGAGATAATCAAGAAATCCAAAGGTGCTCTGTCTCCTACAACAGAAGAGTTGGTTAAAACTTTAGCTGGATTGGGTGATATTCATAAAGACAGGATTCAAGGCTTTATCAAGGACAAGGATTGGGCATCAAAGTTTGACATAAACAACATCAAGGACTTTGCTTCAGAAGGAGAGTTTATTGCCAAGTTGAATACCTCTTTGGAGCAGATAAAAAAGAAACTGTCTAAGATTAAAATAAAGGAATATGAGTTTGATATTCCTCTAAGAAAAGGACAATATGTTGCGCTTCCAATGATGGAACGATTTGTCGCACAATTTCCTGAGATAGAGGAAAAACTTAAATTGAAACCCGTTGAGGAAGTTAAGGCTGAGAAGAAAGTACCCATAAAACGTAAAACTACTAAAAAGAAAACAGATGTTAAAAATACTTAGGATAGGAAAAGGTAAAAATATGAGTGTTCCAAAAGCAGCTCTTGTATTCTACTTCTCAGAGTATGAAGGATCTGTACTTACATATGGACATATGGATGAGATGCACCGAATTATTGATATTGCAGGTGCTAAACATCAAAGCATGCTTTCCCCTACTCAAGTTATTAGTTCTCTTAGAAATTCTCCCTATTGGGATTGTAATCTGATTAGGGGCTTTTACCCTGGACTTGCAGGACATGGAGGGGCGTGTGTCTGTAAACCTTCCAAGAAAGGAGAACAATTATATAAGTTAAAACTGATTAAAGATGAAGAAATACAGAATTAAGCAAGTAGGTAATAAATTTTATCCCCCAAGAAAATTTCTTTTTCTTTTGGGAAAATCTAACAGATAAAGATGGGATAGATGTTATCAGATTTGACTTAGAAGATGCAAAGTATTTCATAGAAAAATATATAGAAGACTCAAAAACAATATTCCACAAATATCCATGAAATACATAACAGACACAATCCGTGAGAATGCTACTAAATTTTTTCCAAAAGGAACTGTTTTCAACAATGATGAGCTGTGCCATATGGATTTAGACCCTTGTAAAGGGATAGATAAAACAATAGTTGATCCCTATATTATGGTTAAAGGGGAAACACTTGTTGCGCTAGGTAGGATAGAAAATGATCTTACTTATTACTGTACTATTTATGACCTTAAAAGGGGTTGGGCTAAAATCGTTTAGATGAAATACGAATTATTTAATTTTCAAAAGAAAGCCCTTGCATTGTGTGAGGGCTTTTTGTTTGATTCACCTCTGAAAAGTGGATTGTGTATAATACCTACCGCTGGGGGTAAATCCGTCATCAATGCTAAACTTTGCGCTTCGCTTAGAGGTGTTCCTACTTTGGTGGTTGTTCCTTCTGAGGAATTACTTAGACAGAATTATGATGCTATGGTTAAGGAAGGGTTGGAAGTTTCTATCTATTCTGCTTCCATGAACTCAAAGGTTATTTCTTCTCTTACTATTGCTACAATAGGATCTTTGAAGGATAAAGGGAAAGAGTTTAAAGACTTTGGTGTTAAGTTTGTTTTTATAGATGAGGCTCATTTTAAGTTTTCTTCTTTCAGTTTTTTGAGGAGCTCCCCTCTTTCCGGCGATTCTGGTGAAGTGCGAGATGCAATATTCAAAGGATTCATGAAGGATTTGAAACCCAAGAAACTTTTAGGCTTTACAGCTACGCCTTTCATATTGTCAACTGTTGGTGGAATGGCTTCGCTTAAATCTCTCATAAATGTCAGAGGAGGATTCTTTAAGGATATCATACACCTTACACAAATTCAGGAAGTGATCAAGGAAGGACGTTGGGGTGAGATTAAATACGATCTCCACCCCGTCAAAGATTACCAACTGAAAGTAAATACTTCGGGAGCTGAATACTCCAAAGAATCGATAGATCTGTTCTTGAAAGAGAATGAGGTGAATAACCGTGTCTGTCTTCTATTAAAGCAACACCAAGCGACAAAGACACTCACATTTGTAGAATCTGTTGATGTTGCTAACAAGATTAAAGAATGGTACAATTCTAAGCTGTTTAAGGGACGATGCGAAGTTGTTTCAGGTGATACTCCCAAAAAAGAGAGAAAAGCCATTATTGAGGCTTACAAGGACATAAATAGCGATTTATTACACTTAATCAATTACGGTACTTTGACAACAGGTTTTGACTTTCCTCAGCTTAGTGTTGTAATTGGTGCAAGACCTACAATGTCTTTGGCTTTATATTATCAGATGCTTGGTAGGCTTACCAGAGTACATAAGGATAAAGAGTTTGGATTATATATTGATTTGGTGGGTAATTGTTCTAAGTTTGGTTTTATTGAAGACTTGAATTTTGATAGTGTAGGAAAGTTTGTTTTCAGTTGTTTTTCCGGCGAAAAGTTGCTCACAGATATTCCTCTTACCTTTCCTTATCCTGTGACAAAATCAACAATCAGAAATCCTCCTAAAAGAAAGGCTGTTGCAAATAGGGATATGAAAATATGGTTTGGCAAGTTTGATGGACAATTAGTAACAAGACTTCCAAAGTGGTACAGAGAATATCTTTTACAGGGAGATTCTTCGGATTTTCCTCTAAACGAAAAAAGAGAAGCCCTTATGGAACTCCTCTCTTCACTGAAATATAATGAGTATACTTCTATTCTTACTTAGATCATTACTCTTTCAAATAAATCTTGTAGCCACTTTTGTCTAGGTTTTAATCCTGACCACTTCCACCACTTTTTACATTCTTTACACTCGTAAATGAAGCAAATTCCGTCACCATATTCATTATTGAAAGGATGGTCTTTTGCTAATTCACCATTCTCAACTGTTCGTTGATGAACCGCTTCTATAACCTCCATTAACAGACCATTTTGATGATTACACTTTGGTACTTCAATTCGTTTTATTGCATCAATATGTGTGTGCATATGATGTGCGGGATTAAAGTAGAATTTTTGAAAGGATGGTTTCTTAGTAGTCCCAAAATTTACGTGTACAGCTTCATCGGTGACTTTGTAAACTTTGCCCTCTTTATTAAGCGAATATCCACTTGAAGAAATAACCGTCATTCCCCTTTTAAAATGTTGCTTCATGCTATTTTTTGACAAAGGTAATACCAATCTTGTAACAAAAGTGTTAAAAATTTGTTACATTAATCCTTTGGTTCTTTGTAAATCCTACCCATCGTTTCCTGATTGAAGTATAGCCAATCCTGTGTTGTTGCATCTACACCTTTTTCAAAGATTTGATCATAGCTTTTTGCCCCCACCAATTTTCTAAGATTCGGAGCAACATCATCCTCTTTATCATTGTAAGTGGATTCGATGGTTTTTCCTATGTTAGTCCATAGAGATGTCATCACAACAGGTTGCTTAACTGCTTCCTGAATGCTTCGGAACATACCTGATGGTGTGATGGCTGAAGTTTCTCCATAAGTTCTGTAGGTGATGTACCTTCCAAAATCTTCTGCAAATGTGTCATCATCGTCATCTCCACCTTTCATAAGCAAAGCCAGATAGAAAACAATATTGAGCATCACCATCTGTAATCCAACACGCTTCAAGTTCTGCTTGCTCAATTCATCCAGATTACCAAAAGCATTTACAAAGTTACCTTTAGCTAGAAGTACATCCTTGGCAAAACTGATTGCTGAATAATACGTTCCCTCTTCTTCAATTGCGGTTTGATAGTTGTAGTGCCTTCCTTTAAACATTCGTGCGACATTGATGAAAAGCCAACCCCTGTGTTGCATCATAAGGTTTAGGATGATGTTCCTGTTAGCTGCCAACTTATCCGCTTCAGAAAGCTGACCATCCACCGCTTGTGCAAGATTCTTTGCCTTGGAGGAAATTTCATTCATAGTAGCTTCAAGCCTGTCTTCTGTAAGTTTTTCTCTTACACTCTCCTTAACACTCACTGTTCCTCCATCTATTTCCAGAGCATCGAAGAATGTGTCATTTTGTAAGGCACTCCATTTATTTTTTATTTCAGTTTGGTTTATCTGCGGGTTTAGTGTTTTCTGATAAGTTACGAAGGATGGATGAGACATATATTGTCCATCTACAAATCTGTAGTCATACAGAATAGTGTACAAGATTTGAGGAACAACAGGTAAGTTGGCAAATCTATCCATAGCGAACGGAGATCGTAAAGCAACTCTTCCTGCCCTCCCAGCGACACTGTTACGTAACCTGTCTGTCGTATCCGTTAGTCCAAACTTTTCCATGAGTGCAGAGATGCGGGAGGTATTGTTTATTTTACCACCTTGTGCTGTGAATGACCCCATGTCAGCAATTACTTTTCCTGTGGCTTTTCTCACCGAATCCCTATCATAGTGCTGACCAATTATGGTGTTTTCCAAGTTATTGTAAACCCCTGTTGCAAGAGAGGTTGCAGCAATAAAAGGACTGAAAGCAAGGTTTGAAATATTAGACAATCTTTGCATCTTGATAATGAAGGGTGTCAAATCCACCTCCATTCCTCCCATGTTGACTTGCAATTTCAATGTCTGCCTGACCCCATACAAGTGATAATCCGCAGCTTCATTGTAGGCTTTCAAGGTATCACTAACCTGCCCTTTCACTGTGATCTTGCCTTTTGTCAAACCTGTCTGAAAGGTTGATCCAATAAGTTTGTTTCTTAGAGCATCTACCTTATGTTTCGTCTTCATGCGATTTTCATAGAGGTAGGCTTCTTTGAGCAATAGCATGGAAGCAGAGAAAGTGTCTTCTGATAAAAGAGATGCTTGTTCAAGTTTCCTTCTGAACATTTTAGGCGGAAGTTTTGCTCCAATTTCTGCCAGCTCTTGACTACCATATTCCAATACATCTATCCTATCAGTGAAAAACTCCTTAACTGTTTCTACAACATTATCCTTGACACCTTTCAGCTTTAATGCTGCTTTCACCTTTTCCAGATTAGTCTTGGAAATCTGTGGTCTTAGGAAAATATTATCTGCGCTATTTGTTTTCTCGTTGTTAATTTGATTTATGTTAGTTACCGCTTGTAAAAGGTTGAACTCTTCAATATTGTTTCTTGCCGTAAGTTCAGAAGGACTTGCTGATTCAAGCCATTCCTGTTCTGTAATTCCATACTTAGAAAAATAGTCTGCATTTCTGTATTTACTTAAACGTGGTGTTCTTCCTTTTTTTGGGTTATATTCAGGATCAAGTAAGGCATTATTTCCGTCATTTTCCGTCCACTGGAAATTAGGATTCAATTGGAAATTTTCCGTGCTTGTTGGAGCCTCCGAAAGCTTACCTTGCCAGTTGGTTAAATCAGAAATCAATCTTTCCCTTTCAGCAGGTATTTTATAAGAGTACATATAGGAAGCAAGATTCCTCTCAGCAAATAAATCTGCTAAAACCTGCAACCCTTCATCCTCTGTAATATTATCAGGACTGAATAAACCTTCCTCAAACACTTCTGCCAGAAAGTCTTCAAATTCGGGAACGGAAAACACATCAGACACACGCGACCTTTCAAGGTAGTTCTTAAAACCTTCTGTCCTCACCCTGTTTTCAGCAGTCATGTGTTCCAAAGCAAAATCAAATGAAGTTTTACCACTTTCTCTTCTCATACTTTCATAGGAAGCGCCTAATGTTTTTTCCGTATTGGACGAAAATTCAAGTTCCGCTTTTAGATTGATGATTCTTCTTAGACGCGTAGTTTCCTGATCAATTTCAATCACTCTATTTCTCAGAATAGCTGTCAAGTCTTCAACCTTTATTTCGGTGGAATCCTTTGTATCCTTGTAAGCTTTCAGAATCTCTCTTCTTTGTGAAGTAATGTCTTTATATCTGTCAAGTGCTTCTTGGCGTTTCTGCCTTTTAAGTTCATCTTGCTCTTGATTAATCTCTTCCTGCGCCAGAGAAATATAATCAGGACTTCCTGAATCTATTGAATCATAGTAGTTGTCAGAATAAGTGATACGGGAATTGTCCAGATAAAACTTAATAGCTTCCTGCCTCCCTTGAGTTGCATCAATCTCATCAATCCTATTTCTGAATTCTTGTGAAGCCTCTCTTTCAAATGAAATTCCTTTGCTCTTGTTCTCCATTCTTCGAGCCATACCGATATTGAATGAATCCAATACAAACCGTGCATCAATTGATAAGTCCTCTAAACTGGAACCTTCTGATAAAACTGTAAAAACCCCCGTATAATCTTCAGGATTAAAGTTTTCACCATTAGTAGCCAATTGCATCCTGTTAATAGATTCCTGCTCTTGAGAAGAAAGTTCATTCCACTTAGCAACTCTCAATCCTGGATAGAATCCTCCAGAATTGTCAACAGGTGATTTTTTAACTTTTTCCGCCCTATTGATTTCATCAAGCATAGCTTTTTCTCTTTCACTAAGCCTTGACATATCCAACTTGCCATCTACAATTCCTGAACTGGTGGCTTCTGATCGCATTCTTCTGAAACGAGACATGTCAGACAAAGAATCAGGTGAGACATTTGCTATCTGTTCAAGTCTTCTTAAATCATCATAATATTCCTTTTTCCATCGGGAAGTGTTGTTTTCCAGCTCCCATTCCTGCATTTGATCTTGGAAGGACTTAACTTCTGACTTTATTTGTTCAGTTGTTTTTTCTGGGTCTATGTTTCTTAATACTTCCTGTACATTGTGTTGATTAAATTCTTTTTCTAGGTCTTCTCTCTTTGCTTGGGGTCTTAGCCTTTGAAGGATGTCGAGTTGATTTGTTAGCCTGTTATCCTCCATCAATTGCCTGTCCACACCATCTTCAAAATAGTAGGTAGCATTTCCCTTTTCATCACGCGCAATGATACTTTTCTCAAACCTTCTCCAATTCTGTGCTTCATAGGATGTAGTGTAACCTTGAACCACATTCTTAAACATGGAAGAAGTTTGGGTGTACATATCCTGAATAAACTTACCCAAAATCCCTAAGAAAGGACTTGCGCTCTGACTTAAAGGAGAAAACAATTTATGGAAAAATCCTACATCCTTGCTCACAGCATCCAGATTATTTATGGTATTCTGTTTTTCCTGTTCAGACATGGTGGAATTATCAAGAAGATCATTCACCACTTCATCAGATACACCTGCCTTACTTTCGTCCATTTCGATCTGCATAGTACCCATACGGCTCAAGATGTCATTGATATCCCTAACTACTGAATCAGCAGATTTCTTCTCGTTTGTCGTATTAAATTCAGTTTGTTCTGCCCACCTTCTTAGTTCATTCAAGACTTGTGGGATATTGGTGTTATAAGCTTCAAAAATAGTGTAGTCCATTAGAGACATACCATTTGTTGGGATTCCGTTTGAAGTGGTAGTTTGGTTATCCTTATTTAAAATGTTGAGATTAGCTTTGATTGTGGAGTTTAGGCTATTTATGTTTTCGAGCTTTGTCAGATTAGAAGAATCCTCTTCAACTCTTTCCAAAGTACCTATTAGATCTCCTGCGTTATGTTTCTTGAAGGTTTGCTGAATTTTATTCAACTCATTAAATCCTTTATTTATGTCGCTGGCAATTTTATCATTAACAGTCAAGGAAAAATAAACATCATCCCCCAAATTAGATTCAGAGAAATTTGTATAATTTTCATTGAGAATGTCTTTCCTTATGTTATTTACAAGATTGTTCAGAACGCTCTTATGTCTTTGAGTAAATCTGCTTGAAATGAAATCCAAAAATCTCTGCCACAATGTTGCAACTTCGGACGTGAAAACATCTTCCTGAATGCTACGAGCCAAAACTTTCCCAAGAATCTCTTTTCTTACCTTGTTTTCAAGTTCAATCCCTGAATACTCATCTGAATACTTGTTTCTGTAAACTTCTGCCCAATCCCTGTATTCTTGAGTGTCTTCCACCTCCATCATGGCAGATATGATAGAAGCCTGATCATTGTAAGCTTCAACTGCTAGGTGGGCAACTTCCTCTGTAATGACATCTTGGATATTGACACCTTCTGCCAAAGCAACCACACGATTGCTTAAATCAATAAGTCCTGCTACATCTGTATCTTGTCCATGTCTCACAGTAAATGAGGCTCTATAATTATCCATAGTTGTTATGGAGATACCTAGAGAAGATAGGAAATTTATCAGCTTAACTGTGTTCAGTTTGTTTTTAGGCGCGTTTGTGTTGTCTCTTATCTGATCAAATGTACGTGTCAGTAAGTCATTGGCTCGAAGATACAAGTCCTCTTTGTAGAGTACATCATCACGCTCCAATACTTTTTTAAGTTCAGTCTTGGAAACAACTTCAATCCCGCCATCTCTAGTGTAAACTGAAACGTAATCAGAAACAGGGTTTTCAATTGTAATGCTTCCGTCCTGTTCTACCATCACGTAGTTACCCAAAACTGAAGAAGCTTCATCTTGAAAAACTCGTGCCATCAAAACTTTATCACGTACATAGTTTCCCTTACCCATCATTTTACCTTGGGTAAGTTTGTCTTCAATAACACCTTTTGCTATTTGGGAAGTGATGAATTTGTTGGTGGGGGTAAGCGATGTATTGAAAGTAGCTACACGTAAGAAACTGTTGTCTTGTGGATTAACAAAACCCAAGTCAAGTCGCCCTTCATTACCTGCAATAATAATGTCTTCCAGATCTTCCAGAGTATTACCTTTCAAGTCTCTGAAATAAATCTTAGGCTCTCCTGTTGGGTAAGTGTTTGCACTTCCTGAATTATACAGAGCTTTCACTTCATCCGAATACGCATTGGAATATATTTGAAGAGCTATTTCAGGCGAATTGAAATAGATGTTGGAATTGATTGCTTCAAACAATTGGGATTCTTGTCCATCTTCTGTTTGTACAGAAATTATTTGACCTTGATTATTTCTTTCTACTCGACACGCCATCTGTTATAAATTATTTGCGATTGCCAGAACTTCTGCTTCTGTTTTTCTTGTGATTATTTTTACTTTTGCGCCGATTTTGGCGTTGTCCTCGTCTACTGTACTGAACAAGTTTCCACAAACTTTCCTTATTTCGTATTTTGGCATGTTTGTTGTTTTAGAGAATCCCTTTTCGCGGATTATCCGGTATTTTAGATTCAATTTACCTATGGAAATAACTTCGCCTTTATTGAGGAAAGTCTTTAAGGTAATCACCCACTTTCCCTTTTCTAAATCCATTTCCTCTGCAACGTAAGTAATGTTCAAGCCAACTCTGCTGTCAACTAAAACGGTACGAGATGGGTAATAGTTCCCAGTGTAAACAATTACAGGATCTTTTTTACATTCTTCCATTTGTTTGCAAATTTAATGAAATTAATTGAATTACAATGCACATTCGTTGAATTCTTTTTGGATATTTTCTAATTCCGATTGAGGGTACAAATTGGTCATCTCTAAATTCGTGTCATTAACTGATTGCTTTGTGGTGACTTCTAATGTCTCCATATTCACTTCTTGTGGAAGGATAGGCTCAATACTCCTGACAGCTGAATTCAGTTTTTGTTCTGCTCGGTTTCTGTTGAAAGAGAAATTTGTATTTGTGTCGAAATAAACATTATTTTCCTCGACTCTGATTTGACCATAGATAGAGCCATCCACTGAATCCAAAAGTTTTCGGTAAATATTCTCTCCTGTTCTCAGGTACAAGTCTGTATTTGGAGCTGTTATAATGAACTCTTCATCTGAAATAAAATTACCCATCTGCAACTCCTTTACAGAATCTGGGTTATTTAAAGCTTCTAAATCTTCATTAATGTAGTCGTCTGTCTCTGTCAAAGTCTTGATTATTCCCTCTTTCTTTAGCTTTGCGTAATCTCTCAACTCTTTTTCAAAGCGGATTCCTGTTACATCGACATTTGGATTACTTAAAGTTATGTCTGCATCTGTTATTGAAAAATATTTCAATATTTTATTGTAGACAGGTGTGTTGTTTGACTTCTGCTCCAATTGGTAAGCATAAAAATCAGATACGAATTCTGTTTTAAGATATTCAGGATTCTCCGCAAAGCTGGCTTGATTTGTACCTAAAGGAGAGTGGTCAAAAATAACTTGATAAAGAGAGATTTCTTCACCAAAACTGGAATCAAAGCCTATTTCTCTTGACTGTATAAACCTTCTTATTCCCTCTCTTGTGAATATTTCGTTTTCTGCAAGTTTTAGGTTTTCTGTGTCAAAATACTTTGGATCAATATTAATGGTGTTTTCAAGGTATGCCCTATAAACTGCATCATAAAGATTTTCCAGTGAAGTTCTTTGAACTCTTTGATATAGTCCTGAGTTGTCAATTCTTATTAGTCCTGAATTTTCGAATAGCGCATCCTCACTAAAGTTTGTATCTACCCTTACAATGTTCAGGGGTTTGTATTTTTCTGGAAGTGTTTCAAGTACGCTGTTCATAGGAGGTACTATCAGGGAATCTTTAATTAAGGAAAAGCTGTTAATATTTTCGTCCACCGGATTATTCAGCATACCAACTGTTGATCTTACCAAGTCAATTACTCCTTGCCTGTTTGAAAAGTTTTGTTCTATTCCTACTACATCAACATTGTATTGGAGGAGTTCACTTGTAGTTTCTTTTAACAGTTTTTTAATTGCCGACTTTTTATCATCCCAAACTTCCTCTTCAATGCTCTCTAGGAAATCTAGAGTTTCCTCTAATTCAACCGTATCTACATTTGCCAGAATAGTATTTCTTGTTGTGGTGAAGGTAGAAAGATTCCTTGAAGTGAATGTATTCCCATCAAAAAATAAGACAGGTACGTTAGTCTTGTCTTGAAGATAGTTAGTGATGCGATTGATAAAACTGCTTGAATCCAGTAACGCTGAAAACGCTGAATCAGCAATTGCTTTAACTAAAGAAGGCTTGGAAAAATCTCCATTAGCTGTATCAGAAATTGTTTTTATAATGTCTTGTTCATTGACAAAAGGAAATGTTCCAAATATTGTTTTTTCGGCTTCTGTGTCCTTGAACTTTGTGGTAGAAGTGAAGATTCGTGTATTGTCTGAAAATACATCAAAGTCCAGATTATAAACATTCATTCTGGCAAGCAGATCCCTCATCTTATTAGGGTTGAGTGCTTCAATTTCTTCTTGTGAATAAATCCCACTTTTCAGGAGTCTTTTCTCATCAATTTCAAAGTACCCGTTAGGTTGGAACAGGGAGTTCATTCTTGTTGTCAAAGTGAATAAACTATCCATGCCCAAATCATTCATCATCATTCTTGATTGCTGAAGCTCAGATTCGGATAGAGTTTGAGTATTGTCAAAGTTGTCAATGTAACGTAGAACTTCTTCTACGCTTGGTATCATATCATCACCAAACATTTCACTCCACCCATCCGTCTGAGTAACTGCCCATATTCTGAGAGCTTGGTCTGTGTCGCCAGTGAAGTCTAATGCTTGTTGGTATAAAGGAGAAATGGAGCCTTCCATATCAAATACAGAAACAGCTCCATTAGTATTTACAACTCGACAACTTTTTATCATCATTTACAAAAATTGAAATTTTTAAGTCCTGCTTTTTCATTTACAGTGTTGACTGCTGATTGTGTTGCTGACTTTTTCTTTTTATCCTGTGTTTCGGGCGTTTCCTCGATAACAGTTTCAATTGAAGCCAAGTCAAACTTGATTTTAGGACTTACAAAAGGGGCAGACATGTCCAGACTTATTGTTACATTTCCTATCAACGCCTCTGCAATGGAAGTTCTAGAATCATTCCACCCATCTACACTGCTAAGATACTGCTTTTCGCTCAATTGGGAAAATAAGTTGTCAAAAGCTTCACTGCTCAATCCGTTGCCTAAATCAATGAAGGCATTCCCTGTCTGTGTTACATCTATTCCAGCTCTGGCTAAAATTGAATTAAGTCGTATGGCTTTCTCTGATCCTTCCAAAGTCTCATTGTTGAACAACCCTTGGAATTCATTCAAATCAATTGGAGAAGCATTCCTAGACACTCTCACAGGGAAAGCAATATGTTTCACTCCTTGACGGATAATGACAACAGGTGTTTTTGAACTTCTGTTTGCAATAACTGCTGTGTTGATGAAAGTCTTGTCTATACTGTCAATGCTTGTTCTAGTGTAAAGCTTTCCATTCTGTACATAACCAATATCAGCAATCTTGTCTAGGTCTTGCTCCCTGATTGGTCTTGATTGTCTTAGAACCACATCTTCATCAATGATTGTATTGAAGTTAGGAAGTCCTGCATAGACGTTTTTAACCTTGATTGTGTATTCAGAAGGGGTTTCGTTATTGTTCAATATTAAGCTCATAAGAAAAGCATCATCGTTTGCAATTTCCCTTCTTAGAGATGCAAACTTTGAATCATCGCCCTTGAATCTTCCTGTATCGTCTCCTTTTGTTCCTTTCAATACTTGAACGTTGGCTGTATCTGCATTCATTGCTGTTATTCTCAGCTCTGTTGCAATTCTTGTCCTTAGTTCAGGAGAGATTCTTAAAGTTGTCGATTGGCTTTCCTTTGCCTCAATCGTGTTTTCTGCTTTCTCCCTGATTGTCGCCGTCAAATCCCTTACTTGTTGCGTCTTCTTGTTTATCTTGGATTGGTTTGCTGTTGTCTTTGGAAGATTGTTCAGACTAAGAAGTTCAGCTTGTAATTTTATTACAGTTTTGTTTTTATTAAGGTTTTTCTGGAATTCCAGTTCTATTGCGTTCTCTCTCTGCTCATCCGTTATGATACTATTTGCATTCTCTCTGATTATGGCATCAAAGATAGACCTATTCCAATCATTGTTTGGATCAACAGCTAGTGTGAGGATCTCTCCGTCCCTTACATTGAAAACATCTTCCCTGCTTATATCATTATCGTAATCTGAATTGAGCGGAACCCAAGATTGAACTCCATCCATGGAAGTTACACTTTTCCTGATCATGGAATAGTAGGTGGAAGTTTCATCCACTGAGCTGGACGTTATCCGAATTTTACCTGCCTGATTTATCCTGTCCACAATTTCTCTTGTAATCTTGAAAGCTTTGGTTACAGGATCTTCTTCAACTTCCGTTTCCAGAATTTCCACTCCGGTTAATGCTATGAAGGCATCTAAAGTGTAGTTGTGAATACTTGTCAATACCACTCCATTCTCTAAAACTTCTTGTGAAACTGCTACTTCATAGTTCTGCCCAACAGCTAGATTCCTGTTTTGGGATTTATTGACTATTCGTGCATCTTCAATCACTTCTTCGTCTGTTGCTTCTACTACATCAGGAGCGAAATCCACAGGACTGTTTTCAAGAGCGACCAATTGTTTTATCAAGTCTGAAAGTTCAAGCTGATCCCTTGTTGTACCTAAAATAGATATCCACTGATTAACTTGATTCTCTAGAGTTTCAAATTCATCCTGTTCGTCCAGAGTTAATGTTCCTTGATTTACTCTTTTCTTTAGTAGCTTTAGATAGCTTTTATACCCTTCACTTTCCAAGAATTTAAAAGGAGTTCTGAGGTCATTGTTTTCAGTTTCTTTTGCTTCGATTTCTTGTCTTCTGCTCTCAATTTCACTTTCGGTGTTAATTGGAACTACGCTGTCAACTACCTCTACAACTTCTGAATTTGTGAATAACTCAACCATTTTAGGGTTGGCTCTAAATTCACTTCCATTTCTATCCATTACAATAGTATCACCATCAATAGCTGTCACTGTTGAGATCCTACCAGTGACATCTCTTAGAGTCTGTCCAACTTGAACTTCACTTGCATTTTCAATAGCTTGAGGTTGTCCTATTTGTGTTATCTCAAATGTGGCACTCCTTCCATCACGGCTAACCTCTGTCAATAAACCTTTATCAACTGCTCTTTGGTGCATTGCTTGTGCTCCATCTCCTGCCGAAACTGTAGAAATGGTTGTCACGCCTTGATTACTCATAAGCTCAATCAGAGCTTCAAACATAATGCTTCCAGAGCCTTGACCCACTTCATTGGCTGAAATACCGTCAATCCTGAATTCTGTTGGAGAAATTAGTACTCCCGAAAGAAGTCCCAATTCATTCCTGAACTCATACAATGTGCCATCTTCTACTTCTGTGGTTATTGGTTCTCCTAGAATATTAGATTGCTCCTCGTCTACTTGAGGAGTTACTATTCCATTTTCAATGTCAGAAATCTCTTTCTGCAATTCCTCTATTCGAGATTGGTTTTCTCGTATTTTTCTTAAATTTTCGAGCGTAGGCTTGTTTGTAATTATATCAATTTCGTTGGTGATATCTTCAATAAGACTGCTTAATTCCTCAATGTTGTTAATTGCGATTCGTGCATTTGTTGGTGCAGATTCTATGCTGTCACCTGTATCCTCTATAGTAACTTCTTCTAATGGTAAAATTGCTTGTTGGCTTTCTTCTACCCGTCTTTGTATTGCATCATAAGCAAACTGTGCACGAAGCATTGACTCAATCTTGAATTTTTCCCTTTCAGACAAGTCCGTGTTTTCACTCAATATTTGCTCAAACTGAGTGATAAGGTCATCTCCCCTGTATCCAATTTTTTCAAGGATTGGATTGATTGTTGCCTCATTTGCTCTCAGTTCTTTTTTCGCCTCTTCCGACATTGAATACGGAGAGCCAAGAATTGAACTTATTAGTCCTTTGCCTTCCCTTGAAGAATAGAAATTGGTTGCTGCCATTCTTCGTATGGTATCTGAAGCATTTGCTTCTAAAGCCAAATACCCGTCAAACTGATCTAAAAGAAATTCCAACTCCCTTGCTTCTTTTGTCTTTCCTGTAGCTCTTAGGGTTTCTACATATTGATTTAGACTTGCATATCTTTCTGATAGTTGATTGATAGTGGGAACTTGTGAAGTTTCACCATAAGATATTGTTTCCAGCCTCTTGTTCAGAGCAGTTTCTAAAACTTCCTGCCTTGCGGTGCTCTTTATTAGCTGGTTTGATAGAGCAACTTGTTTTTTAGATAACTCCTTTGCCAGCACTTCATTGCCCTCAACTGATTGCATCTGTGCTCCAACTTCTGCAATTGCCGTAGTAAGCTCAGCTATTTCATTCTTAGTCTGTTCATATTCTGCATAGGCATTGTCTTGTTCATTCTGTAATTCATTGAAGAACTTTAAAGTACTGTAAGCACCTTCCTCTCCTGTCAAGGCAGAAATGTTGTCTCCGATTGTATTTACAATGTCCCCTGCCTTGAAACCTTGCATAAGAGCCAAAGTGGTAGCATCTTTCAATTCAATTACTTGCCCATTAGGTAGTCTGGAATTTTCAATACCTAAAGATTCAACTGTCTTGTTTGCTTTCTGGTACAATGTGTAGTCCCTCTGGAATCCAGCCTTTAGGGAATCTTTGTACTCCCGAACCTGTGCTTCACTTTCAAATCCCAAATTTCTTTGCTGTTCCTGCGTGAATTCCAATCCATCAACAGAAGCTTCGAAATCTGCAATTGTATCTGCATATCCCTTCAATCCTTCGTTTGCTTTTATGAAGGAATAGTTAATTGCAGAATCTTCAAGTATAGTAAACTCTGCCTGATTGGTCTCCTTTGTTATCTGAAAATTACCAATTGAGTTTGCCCTGTTCAAGTCACGGAATTTTCCAATGTACTTGTTATATTCTTCAACAGACTTGTCAATGGAGTTCAATTGGGATGCGTAGCTGTTTTTACCTAGCCCCTGAACTCCAAAAGATGCGCCTTCCATTCCTCTTACACCTAAAGCGGTGAGAGGTTTTGAAATTGCTGCGCCTACATTTCCTCCTGCAAGTCCTATAATACCTCCAATAACCACTTCCTTAAGTCCTTCCTTGGTTGTATATTGCTCCACAAAAGATTCTTGAAGTGCATTGGCAAAGGAGTGGATATCGGCTGTTTTAGGATCATATTTTGCTTCCAAATACTTGGACATTGTTTTACCAAAAACTCCTTGCAAGCCTTCTTCAACCACACCCTCCCTTAAAACAGGCTTGGAAACATTTACCGCTCTGCCCAGCATTCTCTGCGCCTTCGTACCTTTGCTGAACACCTTGGTTCCGTCTGCCATTGTTGTCACTGACCTTCCAAGAATACCATCTTCAATTCCCAGCTTTGGAAACTTGATCATTTTCAGATCAAACATTTTTGAATACATTGCAAAGTTTGTAACAGAAAGTAGTGCAGCATTTGCTCCAAATACCTTGTTGGCGGTACTCTCTGCATCTTTCATGAAGGTTGTCAGGTCTTCTGCTGTAGGTAATTCTCCATAGGTGGTTTGATAATCACTGACATATTTATCTACAGCATCAGTGTAGCTGTGACGTGCTTCCATTCCGGCTTCAAATCCAACAGACTGACCCAAGAACCTTGCTGTCTTGAATACTTCCCCTGTACTTGCTCCTACATTTGTAGCTGTTGCAAATTTATCAATTGAACTTCTATTCAGTCTTCTTAGTGCGCGGGTTCCTATTTCCCTTTCTGCAACTCTTGTTGTTGCGGATATAAGGTCATCTGCATTATTTCTTGCTACATTTACAGCTATGTTATCGGCTGATTTTGCAAGTCCTTTAATTCCAAGTCTTGCTCCTGCTTTGGCAAATGAACTTGGTAAAGATGCACCACCAGATAAAATTGCAAGAGGAACTTCACTCAATACTGTTCCTGCCACAAAAGCAAGCCCATTTCCTACATCATTGAACCAGAAGTTAGCTGTACCCATTTGTCCCAAAAGACTTTTGGCTTTTTCTTCATTTGAATAATAGTGTGCAAAGTTTCTGTCCAATCTTTTTGATTGCTCGTCAAGAAAATTGGATGCGTCATTATCCCACAAAGCAGAAAGCTCTCCCTGTGAGATTGCACTTCCTAGTCCATAGGTTACTGTCGCTAAAGCATCAGCTGCTATGAGTCCTGTTTTTCCTAGGAATTTCGTTACACCATTTCCTGCTTTTTCTCCCCAGCTTTGTTGTTGGGCTAGACGATCTTCATTATCAAAAGCTCCAAGATAGTTGTCATATTTCAAAGCGGAAACCCCGTACCTATCTGTTTCAGCAACAGCAGAGGTGGGAACATCATACTTCACATTCTCAATCCTACCCTTATCCCAAGGCATGTCAAGGACTCCTGAATATTGGAAACCTTGGGGTTTTACAGCACCTCTTGTACCTCTTGATTGCAGATCTGCTTGTAGCTTATTTAAAACTTCTTCGTTTGTTGGCATAGTTATTTTCCCTTTGGCATTAAATCACTAAAATGTACCAGACAAAATGCTGATTTTTAGTCTTTTATGCGTATTTTTTTGAATAAAGTTATTAATTTTATCTGATAAATCTGCCAAAAAAGACATTTCTTTCAGAGTTTATCGGATGTTTTTTTATCCATTCATCATATGTTTCTAACGAATCAAGTCTTTTTTCGAACTTGTCCATCCCTGAAGTGACAAATTCTTCTGAGTAATCCTGAAGGCATACATTATCTTCTCCCTGAATAAGCATGTCCATGCTGTCAACCTTGAATTTGTAAGATTCTCCCAAGTAATGAAATTCGTATTCTGTCAGTTCTTTATATTTAACCTTGTTTTCTATTTCCCGCGCCAGAGAAGAAAGTTTGTCAGCATCGTAACTTTCCTGTTTGCTTCTATGTAGTATTGTTCTTAAAATGCTACTTTTAAGTCCAGATTCCCGATCTTTGAACTGTCGGCGTACACTAACTGTAAATTTATTTTCCATGAATGATTATGTTAAAGAAAGAGATGTTGAAAAAGCCACTGGCCTGAGAGCTATACACTATTCCTATCCTTCTGGACAAGGGCTCTTATACCTAACTGGTTATTTCATTGTAGAGAGATTTAAGATCTCCTCTAAGCTAAGTCTGGATTATAAGCTGACTCAAATTCTCGATGTTGTTGATTATATCGAAACAGGTGTAGTTAAAAGTACAAAGGTATATTCTTTAGAAGGCGATGAACTGCTATTGTCATCTCAGAATCCCCTTCCACTATTACCTGAATATGTTGTAAAAGAATAGCAACTACATTCTGTTGTCTTAAGGCGGGGTGTGAGATCACTTAAATGTACCAGCTAAGATACTGGTTTTTAGTTTTTAAGATTTATTCTGAATAGTGCTATTTTTTAACCAAATTTTGAAATGATTACTGCCAATGAATTTAAGGACTGTACTTTTGTCAAACAGTATAGTCAATAAGTGGTATGCTGTTAGTACATATTCTTGAAGATCTTGAGAGTCCTCTAAATCTTCAACACAAAGGCCTTGGCTTTTAGCCTCGATCCGATCAATCCTTCTTCCATGACTTTTCTTTTTGTGACCATCTACTGAACCACGGCTAAAGTGTGCAGAGACAGCTTCGCTTTTCTTTTTAGCTCCTGCTATCCCCTTAAATACATAACTCTCCAACCAATCTGCTACAATTTGTTCAGAATATTCAACAGCGTTTTGGGACTCTTGAAGCAATGCTGGCCCCATTGTTGAGAGTGTGGGTGCCCATAAGTGAGCTTGAACGCTATTTTCTAAAATATCCTGCTTTGCTCTTTCAAACTGATCAATTATGGCTAAAGCAGAAACAAAGCGTCCGTTAAGGTTCATTTGTGGATCAATTGGCCCTAATTGGCTTTGCCTTCCCATAATGATTCTATCACAAGAAAGACTTATCATAGTACCTGCGGACATCGCATAAGTAGGTATAATTACTTCAATATCCTTAAATTTGGATCTAAGATACGAAACAATAGTTTCTGTCGCATTTGTAACTCCTCCAGGTGTATGGAGTAGTATGGTTAGACCTTTTGTGAAATCCATTCCATGTATGACGGACATAAAGCCATTTATGTCCTCTGATGTAATTGATAAAGTCCCTTGATTTGCTGTGGGTTTTTGGAGAAAAGCTGAAGCATAAAAAATCACATTCCTACCTTCCCTAAGTGTAGAGATTTTGTTAAGCTCTTTTACAAGGTTATCAACTAACCAGTTGACCACGACGTCTTTATCTAAAGTTTCTACCTTGGAAACTAAATCTGTCCATGAAGGCATTAGCGTAGTGTGATATTAAGTGGATAACTAGCGTCTCTGTACAACGATTCATCTTGTATACATTCCTTTGTAATTTGTAACAGATCATAGGAATTTAATTCAAGATATACATTGTATTGAGCTGATACCTCATTTAGTATCACTGTGATATCTTTATTTTTGGGATATTCTTTATTTGATTCGAGTGAATTCATGTTATTCAGTGTGTTGGTTTCTGCAAAGAAACAATTTTTAAGTTATTGTTGGACTACCACTCATCACTAATTAATGATATTTCTATTACTTCTCTTTCTTAGGCTTCACCACAACCTTCTTCAGAACCTCGCTAAAGCCTTCCTTCAGTTCTTTGTCACCATACTTCTTGGTGAGCTGTTCGTCCGATAAAGCTTCTTTCTTTTTCTTCTTTTCTGCCATAGGGCTTAAATTTACTGAATCTGTTGCTTGACAGACATGTATTTAACTTCCATTTAACCTTTTAAAGGTACGGATAGTCCTTGTTTATTCCAAATAAATGGCTTTGTTATACATTTTTTGAAATGAGGTCTTTGTATTTCAGTCTTTTTTGTGCCATTTTCACGAGAGAGTTATTAAACTTTTGCCCTGCGTTGTCTTCGCGCCCGTTGAACCGGAAAGACATCTCATCACAATACATCTGAAGATGCTTGCGGGAAACATGGAAATAGGTTCCCTTGATGCTCCTCTTTAAATGACTCCAGAAATTTTCTACATTGTTGCTTGAGAAACCGCTTTCCGTGGCATACTGTTTCAGGTTGTGGTTTACATACTGGTGGTCATAGTCTGCATTAAGTCCTGTGTATCCCATCCATTCATCTGTTACGATTGTAGCTCCGGCTTGCACCAGTTCTTTCACCAGTGGCTTCAAAGTTTCTCCCTGCGTATTTGGAATAACTCTTGTATATATCTTGTTGTCCTGTATCATTCCAAACACTGGAGTTTTATCCTTGTAGGATCTTCCTTGCGAATTTTTGACTTTCTTGTTTTTGTGGCGATTTTTGTTGCTGCCTCCTACAAAGCTCTCATCCATTGTAGCAACAGAAAGAGACTTTTCAGGAATAGCCTGAACATAGGATGCACGAAGCCTGCTTAACATGAACCAAGCAGTCTTTTGTGTAACTCCAAGGTCTTCTGCAAGCTGATAAGAACTGATTCCACGCTTGTGAGAAGCGAAAATAAATATGGCGATAAACCATGTCCTTAGAGGAATCGGGGAACTTTCAAATATGGTTCCCACTCTTATGGTGTATCTCTTTTTACATCCTCCGCATTTGTATAATCCGTTGAACTCTCCTTTTACATTCAGTTTGTATTGCTTTGTTTCCTTGCAATGAGGACACACTGGATTACCTTGCCAGATTGTGTTCTCAAGATATTCCCTGCAAGATGTTTCATCTGGCAATTGCTTCAGCATTTGAACTAATGATTTGAACTCTAGATTATACATAACTTCAAGTTTTAAATACACTGAGAAGTTACGATATTTTACTGGAGTTCCCTAGCTTTTTAACATTAGTTACGTGTAATTATAATAAATTGTTATTTATCCACATTTCGTTTTTGATTAATATTCTGTCATATCTTTGATGAATAAATCATCCGAATGTGTTATCAAGTAAGACAAACTTCAAGTAAAAAGGATATTGAAAGAAGGTTTAGTGCCGATTTCCTTACTGTTATTCCTGATTATCAGCGTGAAGAAGTGAGTGGTTTCACGCATCCAAAAATGCCTGTTATTGCTAACAGCATGGTTGACAAAATACAGCTTTTTCAATGGGGACTGATTCCGCAGAACCAGAAAAATACACTGAATGCAAGAATTGAAACAATAAGGGAAAAACCGTCCTTCAGGAATTTTGTAAACCAGAAATGTCTGATACTTGTTAATGGCTTCTATGAGTGGAAGCATGTACCGGGAGAGAGGCATGACAGACATAAATACCTTCTTTCGTTGCCTGACAACGGATCATTTGCTCTTGCGGGATTGTGGAGCGAATGGGAATTCCTGAATGGAGAGAAATATAGAACCTTTACCGTCATTACTACAGAAGCCCAAGGTATAATGAGAGAAATACACAATACTAAGCTCAGGATGCCTGTTATACTCAAAAGGGAAATTGAAATGGATTGGCTTATGGGTAAGCGTACAGCTAAGCTTCATACGGATTTGGTTGCTACCAAGATTTTCCCTTTATTCTAGTTAAACAAATCTTTAAGCTCTACGTCCAGCGCTTTTGATATTTTGATAAGAGTCTTTACTGTTGGATTCTGTTTTCCGCGTTCAATCTCACCTAACTTGGATAATGGTACACCAGAATCAATGGATAAGTCAAGTTGCCTCATATCTTTTTCCATACGAAGAAACTTAATCTTGTTCCCAAGATCTAACAAGTAGTGGTCATCATTCATTTGGGTACAATAAAGCATATTTAGTTGAAAGACAACAACCCTTATAAGGAATATAGGCTAATTTATATCCATTATTTTTAACACATAAAATAGTAATTTGTTTTATTTTTAACTATTAACACCCTTATAAGGGATATTTGTCTAACTTTGTATAGGTTTGACATACTTCAGTGTTAGGCTTTTATTGCCACTTATTATGAAAAAGCTACTTATTATCACTTCAGTTTCTTTATTAATCCTCTCTTCCTGCAACAAGGACTACAATTGTGTCTGCTCGCTTTATAACGAACAAGGGCAAACCGTAGCAACTGAAGAATACAATTCAACTCAGTACAAGAAAAAGGATAAAGACGAGGCAGAGAAGAGTTGCAAGGATCGCGATGTTGCGCCTAATGGGGCGTTCGGTGAAATGGGTCGTAAATGTGAGCTGAGATGACATCTACAAAAACTATCAGAAATGATTTTACAAACGAGGAAAAACTTGCTTGTCTTACAGTACTTCACCTACTGATTGAATCAAGTGAGCCTCGATTTAAAAATACAAGAAAAGGTGTGCTTATTCATAATGCCAAACTATTTGGTGTGTATGACTTTATGTTAGAAGAATACATAGAAAATGTGACTTCAGAATCCTTGAAGAAAGACTTATCATTAAGCAACACAAAAGTGGAGTATCTTATAGCTATGACTTATGAGATGCTAAACTCAGCAGGGTTTACCAAAAACGATATAGTGAACGCAGAAAATCTATTCCTTAGAGCTGTAGGTGTAACTCCTGATGAACTTCATGCATCTTTAGAAAGAGTTAGAATTTTTACTAAAAAGTTTAACGAAAGGACTCATGCAAGTCAAGTACATCCTTCAAACAATGCTGTAAGTCGTACTTATCAAAGAATGGCAATTCAAGCTCAAGATCCTAATCAAAATAGCTTTTCTTTGAACAACATTGTATTCATTATTTTCACCGCTTTAGCTATTTTGGGTCTTGTAAGTCTGTGTAGCTAAAAGCTTATTTTTGTGATAACTCTAAATAATAATCGCTATGAAAGAAGAAAATTTGAAAACACTCAATGAAAAATACAACACTATTTTAAACGATTTTAAAACCTTCGCTGAAAATTATGAAGGTAAAAATCTTAGTGAAGATTTCCAATCTGAGTTTAAGGAGCGGTACGACGATATTAGTTCTAGTTTTTCAGATATTATACGCAGACAAGTTAAAGTATCAAAAGAGGAGGGTGTTCATGTTATAGAAAACCTTCCAATCTTAAAAAACATACACAGATTAAATAACATTCTTATGATGACATACGAAGCTTATTTAAAGGTCGCCTTCCATGAGAAGGCTGTAAACTAACTTAGGTGTCATAAAAACTCTCATAGGACTGTCTGATTCAATAAGCATCCTGTTCAAGCTAAATACCATATCTTGAATGCGTGTGTGCATCAAGGTTTCTGGTGAATGTTTTGATTGTTGTTTTTTGATAAACTCTAAATGTTCTTCTGATTCGATTCCAACTGTGAATCTTTCAATATATTTTTCTTCCATTTTTCGGCGAAATTCCGGCAAAAAACTGAAAAAACAACTTACGCGGTGCTTTTTAGTATATTAGTGCCAAAGGGTTAATATAAATTTTGTTGATGCAAAGATATGTATTTATCTTTGATGTGGTTGTTAATGAAATGTTATTTGTTTACTCTACTATAAATAAATTTTCCAAATACTTAGAAAATAATTCTTCTTTAATTTGCTTCGACTTTCCGTATATTTCAGGAACGTCCCCACTGACGGATAGAATCTCTTTACCTGTATCACCAATAGAAATTTCTTGTCCTTGGCTGTTTTTCATTACATAATGGTAAGTTTCACTACCTTCGATAGGCTTTACGTAAAACTTAGTATTACCGTCATAGAAGTTGTAAACGAGTGTATTGAGTTGTTGTAAGGCTTGTGGATTATTTGATGCTTGTCTCTGTGCCTCTTGAATATTATTAGTCAACAATGCGCTTGGCTTAGAATTCCTGCTGTCGCCTTTTGGGTAATTGGTGTACCCACTGGCACCCAACTCAATACTACCTGCCCTCTCTTTAAGAGTTGTGTTATATGGAGAGTTGTAATAGTCTGCTGCATTTATACCTAATTCCTTTGAAGTAAACATCAATGGAGTTGTACCATCTTTCATTGTAACTTTTTGCTTAACAGTCTTTTTTTCTTGACCTGTTCCAGTGGTTACATCTGTCCACAAAGTCCAATTATCCGTAACTCTCCCATCTTTTATTTCTGGATATAATTGAGGGATTCCTTTCGTATCAATTGCGTATTTGGTGGATATTAGTTTTTCTGTCTTAGATCCTGGTTGTATGTTTAGCGGTGTGTAACTTAATTCTACCGATTTATTAGCCATAGCCACAGAGGTCAGTCTGTTTACTGCTGACAATCTGGTATTTAGTGTACCTCCTACATCACCCCATCCATCAGTCCACCCCAGACCTGATAGTTCTGTGTCTTGCGTGAATAGTGTTCCATACTCAGGATTATCACCATTATCTCCTATCATATCTCCTCCGTACCCGTTCAAGCCAGATTCTTCTTTGGGAGGTAAGTATCTGCTTACAGCTGGCATTGTATTTACAGCTTTAACTCCTAATTTTTTTACAACCTCCTCCTGTAAAGAAGCATACATCTGTTGCTTTTGCCATGTCCCCGCTTTTACACCTTTATCTGATATAATACCTTTGGTTGTATAAGTTTTCAAGGTCATTTCCTCTTCAGGAGTTAATTTCAATCCTTTGGTGGATTTGTACATGAGAAGTTTGTAATTGGATGTTTTTGCGCCTGGCATTATTCCATCCTTATATATGTAATTTCCATTAGAGGATTTTTCAAAATAGAAATTCTCTTTGGTAAAGTTCAATCTTCTTTGCTGATCCCCACTTTCACTATAATGCTTAACTAAATCAGCTGTTGTTGCATCTATCAGTTTAGTATATTCCTCCCTTGCCTTTCTTGTAGGGGCAGAACCATCTATCATTGTTTTTTTGAAGTTATCCAATGCAGTATAGACCTGTGCCCTATTCTGGTCATTTATGGTTATTTTTTTACCTGCAATTTCTATTTCTTGCAGAGTTCCAATATCTACATTTGTAAGATCCTGTACTAATTTCGCGGTGTTACCTTTACCCATAATGCCTCCAACCAAGTCATTCACGCCTTTGACAGCTTCTCTTTGAAATTCTGCCTCTCGTTGAGTTTGACTGTATTCCCCCCTTTCTTCACTTCCTATCACTTCAGAGGCTCCATATTGTATGTCACCTAAGTTTACTCCTGTGGCATTAGGATCAGCAAGAGTTCCGTCTTGCATTGCTTTTATCATATTAAGCTCTAGTTGTTGAGATCGTATCAACAATCCTTCTCTGCCCTGTTGCTCCATTTCTTGGGCATGTCTGACACTCTCTTCATACTTTCGTATATTGAGTTTTACATCTTCAACCTTAGTTTCCGTTATTCGGGGAGGTTGATAATTCAATGAAGTGAGATTTTCAAATTCTACTTCCCTGTTAAATGTTTTGTATACATTTTGATATTTGACTGGATCTACAAATCCATTTTGGTCTATTACTTCACTGTCAAAGTTCCTTGTCTTGTTATTTTCAAGGGTCTGTGTCAATTCAGCTATTCTGCTCTGTACTTCTTGCTTGTCCCTTCCTTCAGGTAGTTTTCTCAACTCGCCTTCTAAAATATCTTTTTCCTGAGAAAGGCTTTTATTCAGATTATCATAGAGGCTGTTATAGTTATTTCGTAGGTTATCTACCACCATAGGATTGCTTTCATCGCCATACTTAGCCCAAGCATTTATATCCATTTGTCTTACCCCATCTTCTCCTATCTGAGCTAAAACAGCTTGTTTTAATCGGTTTTTATCTGTTGTTCCTTCATAGGTGTTTACATAGTCGAAATAATAACCTCCATCTGCTCTTTGTACATATTTTGCATTGATACCTAAATTCTTCAAAGATTCTTGGAAGCTTTTATCCATCAATTTCTTAGGGTTATCAGAATAGGCAATAAAACCACCTCCGCCATTATATACAGCATTGGGATCTGTTGAATTCATGTAATCGTTCCATCCCTGTGAGGCATAAGCAAAGTTGACATCACTGTAACTTCCATCATTCTTTTTTCTTGCTTCCTGCCATTGAGGGACTTCCCCTTTATTTCTTAAAGCGGTTGATGCTACACCATTATAAACCCTTTCATCAATACTTTCTTTCAGTTTTGACGTGAGTTGGTTCATGAGGGCTGGGTTTGATATGTCTCCTCCAGCAAATTGGTTTACGATATTGACAGTTTGTTGTAGCCTTTCTTGGAAGTATTGTTTATCTATTGGTCTGGCAACTTCAATATCCAAGGCTAATTCTTCTTGCAAAGAAAGGAGTTTTTCTCTATTTTCATTAACCTGTCCCTGCATTGAAGCCATCCCAAGCCTTAAAAGCTCCTTGTTACCAAAATGGAATAGCGGAATGCCACTGTAATTATTTAATGTTGAAACACTACTTGCCATAGTTTGTTTTTGTAAGAGGTAAAATTAAGGTTTTCTAACTTTCTGTGCAAGAATATGTGTCAGTGGGTAATAAAACAAAAAAGCCCCCGTTTTATTGGAGGCTTGTGGGTTATTGTTGACGTAAAACTCTTTCTGCGTAAGGGTTCACATTCCCTAGTTGAAACTGGTATTGAGGATCATAGTAGCTTCCTACCCCAAACATATCCAAAGAAACATCTGGATAGAGTGCATCAAGCCTGTTCATATCCATCACTTCCTGATAGTTATTAAGATTGATTGCCCTATTAGCCATGAAGTAGTTATTTATGTCTTGTTGTGTATTACTTAGTCCCCTCAAAGCTCTTGCTTCATAGTTTAACCTGCTTTGAGTGTTGAATTGTTTTTCACTTGTATCCTGCCCGATATTGAATAATTCTGCGCTTGCAAAGTTTTGAGCATTCAATTGTGTAGCTTGTGTTATTGCATTTGATTCTGCTTGCTGAGAAGAAGCTACAACGTTGGCTAGAGTGGATGCTCTTTGAGAGGAAGGGAGAGAAGCTAGTTGTTGGGCTGCGAAATTTCTTTCCCTAGCTATATTCTGCAACTGAGGCTCAATTCCCACCCTTACAGGATCAATTCTTTGCAGATCAATTGTAGCCAGACTTTCAGGTGACAATGCACTTGGAGGCGGTATCGAATCATCCGGCATGAAAAATCCTCGGGGTATTCTTGGTGCTGGTGTCCTTGCACCTGTAATATCATTTATAATTGGGTTTCCTTGTACATCTACCTGTGTTGACACAACTGGTTCCTCTAGTTTTACCTGTGCTTGTAGCTGGTACTGCGCTATTGAGAAATCTGCCTCTGGCGGGAGGTTGGTGGAAAAGTCCTGAATCCTTGTCTGCGTCTCAGGAGAAAGTGTTTGAAGCACTTCTGGTCTTAATTGCTTGAGTGTTGTGATTCCTAGTTCTTTCAGTTTTTTAAGTTCCTCCGGTTTTACAAGGTTTACTCCAATAGAATAACGTCCTGAAGTAAAATCTCCAAGTTTCTGGTCGTAAGTACGGATACCTTTGTCAACTGTTGCATCCTGCGTAAAGGTTTCCTTTTGCAGATATCCTTGTGCCCTTTGCTTGTCCTGTGCTGAAAATCTTCCTGTCTGGTCTTCTGCAATCACTTTGGCACTTGTCTGCATCTGGTTGTTCATGTCCTTCTGCAAGTCTCCAATCAACTGGTTCTGCTTATTGAGATTAATTCCCTTTTTCAAGCTTGGTTGTCCATTTTCTGAAAACTCTACCAAACCTTTATATTCTGGTTTTTGAAGAATTGTAGGAAAGTTTGAATAAAGATACTGGATAGCCTGATTTGCTTCTACAATCCCATAGGCAGATGTATTTGCGCTCTGCTTATTTCGTGTGTTGTCAGCATAAGCGTTATCATTGTAGAAGGTTGTATAAGGAACTGTACCTCCACCCTGATACTTCTTGATCAATCCTTTTCCTACCAAATGATCATAAGTCTTTCTTGGAGTCCATCCATATTTTGACGACAAATCATTTATTGTCTTCACTGTTCCTCCCAATTCAAATATTTCAGGTTGTGTAAGCTCATCTGGGTTTTGTTCAATGCTTACAGCTTCCTGTATAGTAGCATCTTCCGGTTGGTCTAAAAGTTCTTCTGGTACTTGATTTGGTTCAGCTACGTATTCTGTATCGATTGGTTTTCCTTTTTTAGCTTTTTCCTGCGAAGCAAACATTTCTGAAAACATTCCCTGCATAGCCTGATCCTTAACCTGCTTTTGCTTGGATAATTCGTCTATCTGCTTTGTTATGTAAGAAGTATTTAGCTTGTAAGTTGCTTCGTCAATCTTAGGATTATCTATTTGTTTCTTCAATGAACTGAATGAATCTTCAAGTTCTGTGAGGATTTTTGAGAGTCCGATCTTACGGGCATACTTGTCCATTACATCAGCGTAAGTATCTGTTGTTTTTACATTGGAGAGGTTGTAGTCTTCTTTCAGTTTTTTTACGTCCGATTTTTTTATTGTCGCGTTTTTAGTGTCTGAAAGGATGGAAGTCATTCCCGGCAAGATAAGATTCACTCCACCTCTTTTATGCTTCTCACCTAAAACTTGCAATACGCTCCCATCAGGTGTCATGACATATTCCCCACCTTCTGCATTTACATTTGGCTGGATTCCAACTCTAGGATCTAACTCTGAAATAAATCCTTCTGTCAGTAATTTTTCTAATTGAGGTTTCTTTCTTTCCATTACATTGTTCCCCCTAAGTAGTTCGTATTCATGTATTGCATTTGAGGGGTATAAAGTCTCAAAGCCATTTGTCTTCTTGCTTCTTCTGTTGCCCTTCCTGTTTGTTTTGCGTTTGCAAGTCCTGACAAGAAAGTCCTTCCTGCTCCAAGTCCAAGAGCTGTTGCTGAGGAAGCAACTCCAAGCCCTCTCCCTGTTGTTCCTCTTGGTGTCCCTATGAAGTTACCCAAACTGTACAAATCTGTTTGCAGGTTGCTTCCATAAGGGTTAAAGAAAGGCATCATTTGCCCGAAGAGGTTATTTTGTTCTGTGGATTGTTGTTCCCACGAATTCGGTGCAAGTGTAGTGTTTTCAGCTGTTGTTGGAGTATAAGTTTGATTCCATACATCCTGTACAGATCTGGGTTGAAGCCTCATTTCTTCTTCCATGGCAACAGGGGGAGTGTAAGTTGTCGCATAAGCGGGGTCTTGACTCATTCCTGTATTATTTGGGAGTGCCATTTCACTTGTGATGCCTGTTACACTCTGCGGAGCATTCATGTTTATCTGAGGCTGATTTGTAGCCATTGTAGGATTGTACATCACAGGGGGAGTGTACATGGGATTGTAGGGGACTTGTTGTGTCATTGCTTGTCTACGTTGATTGTAGACTGCTTCCGAGATAAATCCCTGATCGTATTGTTCCTGTAAAAGTCTTAGTTGTTCTTCCATTTTATTCTTGTTTTAATTCTTGAAAAATACTTGGCATTTGAGGAAGGGAGGTTTGTACATTTATTTCCCCGATCTGTGGAATATTTTCTCCATTGTTTTGTTGTCCTTTTGCGTATTGTGCTAAATATTGATTCTCTTCTTCTGAAGCCTGAAATACTTTTGCAAACTCCTGCTCTATTTGTTTTTCCCTTGTTTTCTCTGCTTGCGCTTCTTTCAGTTCGTTTCTTGCCTCGCTTTTCTCTTCTTTCTCCGCCCCGATAATTGATTTCTCTAATTCCTTAGTTGAAAATTCTTGTAGTGGCAGAATATTTGCCATGTCATAAGATTGTTCAACCTCTAAACCATGAGTATGTCCATCTCCTTCAAAATGCCCCATATCTTTCATATCCTGCGTTATGGGTTGACCTGTTTCAATCAATTGTTTGTAGGAATAAACAGGAGCGATGTTATCAATGTTAGCATACCTTTCCTTTACTTTCTTTGAATACCTTGAATCGGTTCCTACATGGAAATGAGCACCTGTTGCACCTGTTTTCTCCATGATTGCAGGATCTGTTTCATCTATTATACCCAAATTATACTTTACTAGAAGTCCTAACCCTTCTGGTGTATTCATGAGGTAGGCATAGTCTTCTGTATGTGTGGCTGAAATGTCAAATGCCTCACCTTTTACATGCTTCGATTTGCTTCCTGCATTCCCCGCTCTTCCTGCTGGTCTTCTGCCACTTGTAAGGGTCAGGGTTTTTCCTGTTATATCCGTATATTCCTGCAAAAAACCTTGAACATTGGGAGCCAGTGCATTGTAATATTGCTTGTAAATTATTGAAGCATCCTTGACTCGTGTTTTTTCATTAGGCATAGAAATCTCTATTAGTTATTCCAATTCGATAAAACATCTTGTATTGTGAAAACTCATCTTGTACAAGTCTGCTCAGGAAGTAATCCCCTCTCAACCTGTCTTTCCAATAAGTGTCATATTCCATGGCATCAGGATTCAATGTCTTGTTGATTTGAACATTATCATTAATCCAGATCGGGAATCCTGACCTCTCATTTTTCACATGATTGTAGATGTAGTTAAAACTCCATCTTCCCTCAATTTCACTTTGCAGGATATCAGTTGCATCAGTATTTTGTTTAGGAAATTCGTCCCACTGGCTCATGTCATTTTCTTTCTCAATTGTAAGGTTTAACTGCCCTGTGTTTTGAAAGGAATTGTAAATATAAGCTTTATTGAAACCTTTATCAACTATATCAGCAAAATCATAATAATTGTAATACCTTCTCACCTGCAAATAAAATTCCATACTTTCAAATAGGGAATTTGTTGCATTAGTCTGTGAAGAGGTTTCTACAATAAAAGGATACAGACTGCCATAAAAAACTTGATATGAGTTGAACAAGGGGTGGTGTGTCCATAGTCCATTATCTAATCCTGTGCTGTTAACTCCTGTCTGGAAATAATCCGTATATGAATTGTAGTAATTCGGGGTAAAAGAATAATAAGAAATCCATGTTTTAGTTATAGGTGAGTATGCCACTGTCCAGTGAGCTTTTTCAAAATAATCTTCATTCTCAAAGGATATTTGAGTGTAGTTTACTGGTGCAAAAACCTCCCTTGTGCATATGTCGCAAACTTCATCTCCAACAGGTGTGAACCCTTCTGGGCATTCATAAACCACTTCTTCAAAAAATTCATCTTCAAACTCCGTGGAGTATATGTAGTTCAAGTCAGAGTAGCTTGTTGCATCTCTTAGTTCTTGTGCTGTGTTGTTTAAAATGGCTCCTCCAAACATTGCATCGGATCCTTGGTTAAGTCCTTCCAAAGTTACAATGTGACAACCTTCTGTCAGTCTATATGGATATATATGCACCTGACGAAATGTTTGTGCCAGATAGGCTCCGGGAGAACCAGTATGTTGAGGGCCAATTGCGGTTGCATCTGAGGTGAGGATAACAACTCCATCTACACTGAATCTGAATAGGTTGTCTGCTGCTAGAATTACGTAGTAGGTTTTAGTTTCTGGTACATCAATCAAGGTAGATCCTCCATACCATACATTTAAGTCATAGGCTCCATCCACCCATTTTCCAAACTTAGTGGTGAGCCTGTTGGCTACAACTCCACTTCCTGTCCAAAATAATTCAGGTAAAACTTCAAATGTGAATCCTGTTGGAGACATTACATTTACATTTGCTGTTCCATTTGAATTGTAAACTGAATATAGGGCAGGTTGTTGCATCCCATGCGCTGAATTACCAGCGTTTATGAGTGGAAATCCTTCACCTATTTGTATCTTTTCTGATTCTTCAACCATAACACATTGTCCATCAATCAAGGTATATCCTTCTGGACAAGATATCTCTCCTTCATAGAATCCCAATTCCTCCGAATAGTTTAAATCCTTTACTTTTGGAATGTAATCAAGCTTTGTAAGGAAAACCCTTTTTAGCCTGTCATCCCATCCCAAGGAAAGTCCAAGTCCTGCATAAGCCCTGTCCACATTTACTTGTGGGTAAGTTTGAAGGATTTTGAAGGGTAGATGTTCCTTGAACCATTTGTCCAAGCTAATGGAAATTTCAGGCATTTCTTTGGCATTAGGTGAAAGTTCAAAAACTTTTCCTCTTTTAGCGTCTGCCCAATAGTGTCCGAAGGGTGTACTCGTTATTGCCTTGTGCTGTGTTCCTCCATAACCTAAATCAGTCTTGTTAAAGTTTAATGCTCTTTCTACAAATATCCCTCCTATTCCAAGCTGTGAATTTGTTGATGTAAGCCTGTCTCGCAATTGGTCAACTGCTCCAAGGATGGATATTCCATCTGTAAATCTGAATAATATTTGCTCAGATTCAATTCCCCTCACATCAATTAAAGTTCCGTATTCATTGCTGAATCTGTAAAAGTCTAGAGCCTTGTAATTTAACCAAGGACTTCTTGTAAGGGAGTTGTCATTGTCCTGTTGAGAGTATATAACAGCATTACTCAAGTCATCTTTTTTATCCCACAACTCCTTGCTATAATTTACAGGTAGCAGATCAGATAATTTTCTATGCACTCTGGATGAGAATATTCTGTTGTATCTGAATGTTTCTTTTTCGCGAATTGAAAACCTGTCTTCCTGAAGCCAATCAAGTGTATCATCAGCATTCGGATAGAAGTTTTCATGTTCTTCCACGCCTGCATACCTGTTCCAGCAATTCACTTCACTTTCCACCAAAAAGTATGGACATCCAAAATAGTTGACAAGAAACTTGTTGTCATCCTTTATGTAGAATTCATTGTTATTGTTTTCCGTTACCCATTGACTGCCGTCCCATAAGCTATAAGCACTCTTGATGTCAGGAAAGAGTAAGCCGGAAGCCGAGAAGGTGTCTTCTGCTGTCTTGAAATCTATGAATCCCCTCCCTATGTTGAATCCTGTATTAATGTTGAAATAACTTGAATACTTGAAGGGGGTGTCAAATTGTTGCTTGTAAGCTGTTTCTGTAAAGAATGGGAATTTCCTTACAACAGAGTGTCTTGTAATGTAGGTGTCTCCTCCATAAATGATTTCGCATTCATTGTCCTGATCTAAAACTCCACAATATCCTGTGTTGAGCCATGAAATGCTGTTTACTTCTCCATATTGGTTTGGAGTGTATTGCTTCATTGTCCCATAAGGAGAGTATGTATTTAATGTGTAAACACCTAGTTTTCCTGTTTCCTGTGTTGGAATATTTAATCTAGAGGTATCATTGAATGAATAGTTGAAAGGATAGATGTCCTGTGTTTTGAAGAACACTGCTTTCTCTCTTTGAAAGTTGTTTACAAAGTATCTTGTTCCTGTTGTTTCTTGTGTCAGTCTTTTATTCCCCGTGTTTAGGTATGAGCTGATCTCAAGTCCTCTAAGGATAGAGTTTTGTGTAGTGTTTGGAGTAAAATTATAATATTGTCCTTCCGCAAGTCCTATATAAGCGTGATTGTATCCTGCCCCAAGTTGCTGGAAAGTATTTAGCCACTCATACCTATAGTTTCCAAATCTGAAAAGAGTTGAAATTGTGAATGATATACCAGCAGCAATTGCAGCAGCAACAGCTAAAGGTGCAGAAATTCCCCCTGCGGAACCTTGTACTAAAAGTGTAGATGCGAATTCTAAAACTTCTGCCGTTACTTCCAAACCTGCCAAAGTTGTTGCCAATGTTCTGGAACGTCTTCCTAAGATGGAATATTTTGGATGATTTTTGTAAGGTGCAAATGAATTATAAGAAACTCCTGTCTGGTATCCGTCAATTCCTAGCTCAAATGTTAGTGTCGGATTTTCGTAGGATGTATCAGGCGACTGAAAGGAAAACATAAAGTTTCCAACTTTTGATGCAGAATTTGCATTTAAATTGTCAAGTTGACGAGAATCATTTAACGGATAATTTTGATAATAGGTAGTCCCACCACTCCTTGCTACATCTACATAGCTCATCATATTGAATAGGATGCCTTTTGCTATGACACTTCTTTCAGTTGTTCTATCTCCCCGAAAAATTTCATAGCCCACAATGTCATTTCTTTCTTCTATTGAGAGATATCCATTTGTCACTGCAATATCTAAAAATGAATTGATTGTTTCATTGTCAACAACAAATCCAATTGGATAAATTATACTTTCATTAGAAATATTATCCACAGATGCAAAAGCGGACATGAATGGAGAAACAACATTACTTGGAAACTTGTAGTGCCTTATCTGCTTGTCCATGAAGTTGGCTTCAGAGGTGAAAACATAATTTCCATCTCCGTCAACTTGTGGTGCTGCACTTCCTCCTGTCACATAATAATCTTCAAAATCATCCCTTATGGATGACAAAATGTCAGAAGGTTTTATTTTAATACCGCTACTGTCATATAATTCCTCATTACAAGGGTATTTAATTCCAGACTCCCAATAAGAAAATTTTCCATATTGATACGGTATTGGATCGCAATCAGATAGTTCCTGAACCTCGTAAGTACATTCTGCTTCATAAGTGTACTCTTTTGCAAAGGTGATGCTGTCATAAGCTACCACAGAAGTGTAGATAACCTCTCTTTTATAAATAGCAAAGCACCCACAAGGCGGTTGCAATGTGTGATATTCTTCTTCGTTTGATTCCACCAAGAGCAAATCCCCTGTTACATTGGCAACAACAATTGTATCATACAAGTCTTCACTCATTCGGAGTGTTATTGTTGTTCCGGCTAGGTTGTGAAGAATCCCTTGAGCATTCCATCCTACAACACTGGCTGAATAAAAGTTTGCCGTAGTTGTAGCTAAATCTGTATTGAATGTTGCTGTATAAACATCGCCATCAATAGTTAATGTTGATGTTCCTGAAGTTCCTGTTATATTTAGATCAAACTCATGATCACTTCGCATTGGTGAATCCACAACAATGTAAGCATTGCCTGTAAAGTCTGCACTTTCAAGTTCTATAAACCTATCGGTGTCAACTAAATCTGTCAGATCTGTAATTATTCTACCATAAGCAGGTTTTTCAGTAAGGGTTGGGCATCCGTCAAAAACTGTAATCCTGACACTGTTAGAGGTGTTGTCATCCGTGGCATTGCAGATCACTTGACTTAACTCTACAATTATTCTATCAGACGTCAGAAACTGAGCCTGAAAGTATACAGCATTGCTGTGAAGGAATGGTTCAAATACATCTGATGTAAGTGTAACAGCTTGAGAAGTGATAAGTGGTGCTTTAGTTCCTATTGAAGCTTCATCTTTCAAGTGGTATCCTGTCCCTGCAACACCTGCAAAAAAGGTTTCAATTATTGGCGCAACATTACAGGAAGTGTTTGATGGAGTCGTCTTTTCATTTACAGAAGATCCTGCCGGAAGTGCATTTTCAATTTCTGTGTCTGTAACAGGAGGTTCAACCAAAGAATCACAAGACTCTGGGGGAAGTATCTGCGGATATTCACTTTGAGGAACACTTACATCCTCCACTCTTTGATTTTCCACACCTGTCACCACAATCACCTCACTCACCAAAGTCGGTTCTTCACAGGTATCTCCAAATTCAGGAATACATTCTTCATAGTAGGAGTCTTCTGTCAAGGCATCCTTAATGTCTGCCAAAGCAGGATCAGAGGAAGCTAGAATTTCTGCTCTGTTCTCCTCTATCCATTGTGCTATGCCTATACTGAATGATTCTGGAATTATTCCTTCCTCGATTACATGACCTTCTGCAAGACAGCTTTCTGTTTGAGTTATGACTTGTTCTTCTGTTGTTGCGGTTCCTTGAGGGCATACTCCTTCTACTTCTGAGGTGTCATAGAATTGCCAAATCTTATTTCTTATCTCCTCTGAACAATTAGATGCTGATGCAGTGATAGATAGATAGTTGGTGTCATCTTCTTCTACTTCGGCGATTTCTCCCGCAAGAGGGGGTCTTGGTATGAACAGGAAGTTTGGGGTCTTGTATCCTCCCCTTTTCTTGAATACAATTGACAGAGGGAATACTTCTTCTCGTGGATAAGTTTTGTAGTTGGCAGAAGCTATTCCATTTTTATAGAGTTTTTCCAGAGATCTGCTTGATCCCCACTTCACAAAAGAGCCTAAAAAGTTTACAATTGGTTGCAGGTTAATTTCTCTGTGAGGAGTAAGACCATGCTGAAAAAGGTATCCTCCAACATCTGAAAGCCCGTCTGCTGAAAGATAAACTGTCCTTCTTCTCAAAAGTTCCTCCACTGTCACCGTATCTCCGTTCTGGATTGATGTCTGACTTGAAACCGTAAACTCTGTCTGGCTTGTGGAATAGATTCCATAAGGGATGTATATTGGCGCAGGATTGTTTCCTGACCTGTATATAATTACAATTTTATAGAAATCATAATTTAGGTCAAGGTTACTAACTTCTACAGAGAAAGCCTGATTGGTTCTGTAATCAAGTGATGTCTGATCCAGTACATTATTATTGTAATCAATTATTGAGACATAGTTTGTGAAGGCTATGTAGTCTGAAATCTCTTCTCCTGAAATTGTGGAGTAAGCCAAGGCAACCTCGTAAATACCAGACTGGAGATTTCCTCCTCCCTGAATTATTTTAGGATCGAGGCAAGGAAAGTTGTAAAGATTAAAAATTCTTATGTCATCGCATTTAAGGCATACAGCTGTACTTTCACCTGTACATTCATCTTTGTTGAAGAAGTAGTCAGCAATGTAATCCAGTTTAATGTATCTCTGAGGCTTTCCTATCTGCGTAAAATATAATTCGTCACCACTTATGGAATGACGGATAGAAACGTCTGTAACAGGTTCATTCAAGCTGAATCCCAAACAGCCTGTGCATTCTTCTAGTTCTTCACAATAATCAGATATGATGGTGATGTATTCGCATATACCTTCCTGAATTATGTTTTCAAGCCCATCCTCCACAACAACTGACAAGGTGCAATTGCATTCCTTGGTTACAATCTGTGTTGGATCAAGCGTAAAGTTCATGTTGATGTATCCGATTTCTGAACATCCGGTTATTGGATTTGTCAGAAAGAAATATGTCCTGTTTCTTACTCGGTCATATTTATGTTTCACCACAAAATATCCATCCTTGAATCCTGTACATTTAAGATTCGAGGGTTCATTGACAAGAATTAAGTCCCCGTCTCCATGACCTTCCTGAATGTTTGCATTGAGGGCAAATGTGTATTCTTGTGCTGTAACTTCCGAGGGGTGAAAGTTTCTGTTCATTCCCTTCTTAGGAGTAATATTTTGTGATTTCTTAATCATCTTCTTCTGCCAATAACTGTGTAAGCATTTACAATCTGATTATCTTGGTATGATATCTTGTTTCCAAGTCTCTTCCAGTTCAGGTTGTTTGATTTTACTTCTGTTTGCGCGTTATGTCTTGCAGATCTTTCTTCCTGCTTCCATGGAGCATACAGACTCATAAGTCCTGCCACATTTTCTCCATTTGCTATAATCATTTCCGCTGTGGAAATCTTTAGGCGTAATTCTAGATATCTTTCCAAGTATCCATTTGGTGATTCTGGGATTTCAAGATTACCTTCCTTGTCCACAGGGAATCCATTGTATCGGATATAAATGTCACCTTCCTGAAAGTTTGCCCTTAATTCTCCGTTTATGATTGTAATTTCATCCTTGTCGCAATCATCATACATTTTTCTGTATCCATCGAGACAATGCTTCTTGTCAAATGATTTGCTTAGCTTTAGGTATTTACCTTTCCGGTAATCAAACTTTGCAACTGAATTCTTGAAGTAAACTTCTTTCCTTACATATTCATCTGTCACTTCATGGCAACAGTCTTGGCACTCATTCCATCTGTCCTTTATCTGCTTCTCGTTCTGAATAAATCCTAGTCCAATCAATGTCCTGTATTCTATTCCTCCCATGTCACATTTCTCAGGAGTACACATCATGGCAAGAGATAGCTTAAAGAAATTGTGTGGCAGATCAACTCTTCCATCCTTCAAGGTCAATACGTCTTCCTGCTGATAGCAGATATCGTTTCCAAAGGCTTTCAGTGACTGAATAATTTCTTTGTAAAGGTCATCTTCATCCACTAGCCCTGCGGTATCGTATTTTGCAAATGTTTTTTTAGTCTGAGCTACAAGGGCATCTACATTTCCTTTTAAATCCATTTTGTTTTCTTTAGAGAATAGTGGAATGATTTATATCTTTTTCCGGCTTGGATGTTTTCTTTCAGTTTTTGTTTGTAGGCGCTTGAGAATGTCTTGTCCATCGTCCATTCTGATCTTGTCCTTACAGGGACATAGGTGGGGAAATATTGCCTGTTGTCAGTTTCAGTGCTGTAAATGTCTTTACTTACTCCAAAGGGATTCCACACCATCTTGCGCGGGCAGAGCCAGTTAAAGAAATATCCAAGACCTTTTATGTAAACACCTCCCTTTCTTTCCAGAGTCTCTTCAGCTATAATGTCAAAAAATTCCTTTACAACTTTAAAGTATTTATCTCTTCCCTGAATCTTGAATTCCTTATTTATAGTGTTCCTGTATAAGGTGTATTCTGGTTTTTCTTTTAGAGATCGGGGAATGTATCGTTCTTCACCTGTCATCTAACTGTTGCTGATTTTTGATTCTCATCCATATTCGGATTTTCATCTTTTGGGATTGAAACCACTGTTGACATTAATTCTTGTAAAGTCATTGCCCTTACATTTTCAAGTAGGAGATCTGTTATAGGAAATTTCATATCCCACAAAGACTTACAATCATCTTTTTTCTTCTTGTCTCCGCATCCACAGTCTTCCACTTCCTCTTCATTTATGGCAATCATTCGGATTTTAACTGCTTCAATGTATTCAGTGATGAAAAGGTGTCCGTCTTCTATAAAATAGAAATAATCGTTTCCCGGTTTCTTGTATTTTAATTTTTTGCGGTTTTTAATCAATTCTGGGGTGGATGAGATAAACTCAATACTGTCATCAATGGAGTTAATAGAGAAAATAGCAATACCTGTCCTTCCATAAATTGTTTCAGGTATTTTACTAGTGGACTTCATTAATGTATTGCAATTGCTCAAATCAACAGAACAACATTCAATCCTGTCAACTTCTTCCATCTCAAAACAAGGGATGACAGAAATAAGATCAAAAGCATTTCTGAGCTTGAATTCATCTACTCTCTGTGCTAGAAGCATCTTTGCTTTTGACTTCCCTATGTGTAGAACGCTTCGTCTGCTAACCCACGTATCTTTGGACAACATTTTCAGCTCATTTATAATCCCTGATACAAAATCACCATTTGTGGCACCTCCCATACTTGATGAGCTTCCTTTTAAATTATTTTTCATAATTCTCTATTAGCGATTGCCCTCGCTGTTTAATTGTTAAACTTGCTTCAAAGTCTGCATTACCTTCATGATTGCATTTTATACATTTGAAGCTCTCTTGTGTTTTTCTGTTCTCCTTTGAGATGTGTCCACACTTTGAGCATTCCTGTGAAGTGTATTTAGCATCTACCTTAATTACATTTGTTTTGTAAGATAAATATTTTCCAAATTTGTACCAACTGACATCCGAGATAGATTTTGAGTAATTCTTATCTTGAATCATTTCTGAAATTTTCAAGTCCTCTACAAAAACTGTTTGATAATTGTTAGCTAAACTTCTTGAGACTTTATGCAAGTAATCCTCTCTAACTCTCTGGATTTTTAAGTAAACTTTTTTTACTTTCTCCACCTCCTTGTAAAAATTATTAGATCCTTTTTTCTTTAGAGATAATTTTCTTTGAACTTCAGCTAATTTATCTGCATATTTTTTGGTTGTTTTTATATTTTCAAAAAACTTACCCTCAGAGGTAGCTACAAAATGTTTAATTCCTAAATCAATTCCTACTTCTGCTTGATTCTTGCATTTTTGGACTTCATGGTCGGTAATTATTTGTAGGTAGTACCCATCTGCTTTTTTGACTACTCTTGCTAATTTTATGTTTCCACTTATTTCTCTGCTTTTAAATATTTTTATTTTTCCTATTTTAGGTAAGATAAATCTACCATCTTTTTCAAACCTTAAACTGTGATGATTAGTTTTAGTATTTCCTTGCTTGAATTCTATGGATTTCCAATCTTTCTTTTTAGCCCATTTTGGTGGATTTGTTTTAACACCTTTTTTTAAATCTGCATAAAATTTATCGTATCCTCTATATAATCTTTCGATAATTCCTTGTAGTGTATGAGATTGGACACCCTTAATCCAAGTAAATTCCTTTTTTAGTGCAGGTAGTTGTTTCATTAAATCAAACTTACCTAAGCTTAAACCTTGTGAATAAGCATATTCCTTTGTTTCTTTCGCTAAATTATACACACAACGAGTTGTATTTAAATGGTCTTCAAACTTTTGTGTTAAAGTATGGGTTGTTTTTATTTTAAAGGTGTATGTGAGCATTAGTTGGTTTAAAATCTTCTATGTAAAATTAGGAAGAAATTTACTCATTTTAAAATTAATTACGTTTTACTACATAATCAAAAAGACCACTTTTGAGGGTGGTCTTTATCTTATATTTTATAAATGAAAAAGTTTTTAGTATATCTTGATGGCTACAATTCCAGCCTCATTTACCCTGACATTTCCTAAACTAACTCCTCCTGCCAAACTTCCCCAGATTTCAATCACATCTCCTGTGGTAGCTGTTGTGTAGGTTATAGTTTGGATATCTGCATCTCCCGCTGTTTGAGTTAATAATGTGAGAATTGGAATGTTAAACACAGCTGTGGTGTTACTTAAGTCTCCTGCTGTATTATTAGTCCGTCTCAGCTTAAACGTTGCTGAATTTGCCACTAAAGTTGTAAGTCCTACATAATCTACTTTAACATTTGAGAGAATCAAGTATGTACCTGCTGAAGGTAATGTAACTGTAGAGCTTGTTGTTCCACCTGAAATTTTAGCTGAACTGGTTGTTAGATTATAGCCAGTTCCTGTTAAATATCCTGATGGGGAATTGCCAGAAGCTGGCGAAGAAGAAGGTGCTTGCCATGACACTGATGATCCGTTTGTGGAGAGCATTTTACCCGACTGTCCAGTTTGAGAAGGTAATTCTATTTCATTTGTCACTGAGCCGTCTACTTCTGCTGTTAAATATACACTGTTATCATAACTAATTGTTGTCCCTGTTGCTTTAACAAATCCGGCTCCATTTAACTGACTTTGTTTGCCGTTTACATTTGTAGTGAGTGTGTTTATGGAACTCATTGCTGCATTACTAGTCATAATTTTACCAGAAGGAAATGTATCTGATATAAGAGCATACTTAGCATCTGTTGCCGTTTTGGTGTAATAGTTTGTGTTGGCGGTTGCTGTTTTTAGATATGGTGACAGCATTGAAGATGTATCCGAAATATTCACTTTGAGATTCAAAGCTGTTTGAGTGGCAGTAGATACTGGCTTGGAAGCATCACTAGTATTATCTGCATTTCCAAGTCCTACTTGACCCTTATTCATATTTGTCAATAATGATCCATTTCCTGTCTTCTTTAGGTATGGAGAGAGCATTGTTAAGCTATCTGAAATATGAACTGAAAGGGGATCGGTTTCTGCTGTTAAGAATCCTGACCCGTTTGTAAGTTGATTTGTGTTTGTCGGAATTGTAGGTTTATTTGTAAGATTATTGTAGTCTCCATTAAAAAGTGTCGGAAGACCGATCAAGTCAGAGTATAAACCACTTGTAGCTACAGTAGAGAAAGTAGGTTTGCCTGTAATAGCTGACCAACTCACTGAACTCAAATATCCATTCGGATTTGTAGCCCCATTGTAGGGTGTATAACCAATAATCGGCTGATAAGTGGAGGATGCAATAACTGATGTCAGATATCCAGCAGAAGCATGATTACCCCATCCAAAAGCTGTATTCCAATTGGTAACATTCGTTCCTGTAATTCCATGGGAAGGTGATGTTATCCATAAAGGATCTGTTTCAGTGTAGGAAGTCAGGTATGTTCCCTTCTTCTGCCATTTACTAGTTGTGTCCGTAATAAGCAGATACTTGCTTCCTAGAGCAGTTCTTAACACTGTCAGGGAGTCCTTTACCTGAATTGGGGTTGTAAAAGTGGTATAAGATATATTTTTTAATCTTCCTGATGGAGTAGAAATTACTAATCTGTTACCTGTTCCAGAAAGGTACTTGAATGCTACAGAGTCTTGGTGAAAATATACATAAATTGAATCTCTTAATTTAAACCAAACTTTTCTGTTTCCCGAAGTGCTTCCAGGAGACATGGTTCGATACATTTCATAGCTTCCATCAATAGTGTTTCCATTTGCTCCTGTAGCATTTTGAGAAAATGTATTTAATCCAAAAAGTAAAAATAATGCTAAAATTGTGTTCTTCATCTATGTGTGTTGGTTGGTTACTCTTCAATTATTCCAGCGAGTCTTAAACTAGCTAATATTTTATTTAATGTTCCTTGTATATCAGAACCATCGTCATCAGGAATTGGAGGTTGTACTTCAAAAATGGAATTTATCACAGGATTTTGGGGATCTGTATTATCTACTAAATCGCCACTTATGCCCTGAACTCCCATTGACTGTTCAATGTCTGCCATTGTAGCAACAGGATTGTCAGCAGAAAGGTTATTGCCATTTTGCATACCCAGAATCTGTGAAACTGTAAAATTCTCCAACCTGATAATTTCATTGTCAGAATTTTTATAAGACAATCTTTCTGCGTCTGAACTGAAATATATTTCAAATCTTGAAGCTCTGTCATCAGATTTTCTACTGAACAACACATCTGTAAAATTACCTCTGTACTTCTTGTTCTTACTATTACCCATTTCTATTTATTTACTATAGTGTCAGAGATATTGCCTGTAGTTGTACTCATAATGTATCCGTTGTTCACATTATTTTGAATGTTGGAGTTTGCTGCGCCTATGTTGGATATATCTCCATTATTTCTGTTGTATTGAATATCTCCAGTATTTAAATTATTACTTATACTTCCATTGTTAAGGTTGTTGGCAATATCTCCGCCGTTTGTATTCACAGCAAGTCTTCCAAGATTTGAATTATTTACAATAAAGCCGTCATTATCATTTTCAGCTATGTCAGCTATGCAGGAGTTGTTTTTAATTGCCCCGTTATTTGTATTTGAGGCGATTTCACTTTCATTTGAATTACTGCTTATTTCTCCATCATTAGAGTTACTATAGATAGCTCCTTTATTTGAATTACTGGCTATTTGACCATCATTAGAATTGTCATTTATATCTCCTAGATTTGTGTTTAGTGTGATAAGCGAAGTATTTAAATTTTCTGATATACTTCCTAAATTACTGTTATACGTAATACTTCCAACATTACTGTTTGCATTAATGGTAGAAGTATTGGAGTTTCTCTCTATTGATCCCTCATTGGTATTATCATATATGCCAATACAAGTGTTATCAGCTATATTGCCGACATTGGAGTTATTCTGGAGTTCTCCTTGATTAGAATTGTTATGTATGTATCCTGTATTCGTATTGTCTCTGATATTTCTGCATGAGTTATAATATATGTCTCCAGCATTTGAATTTTTAGCAATTTCCCCCTGTAATTTATTACTATATATTAATGTTTCATTTGAATTATTGTAAATCCCAAAGCAATTATTATTGAAAATACTTGGATTGCCCCAATCTGTGATATCTATAAAATTAAATGAAGAACCTAGACTATTGTTATTTAGATACCAATCAAAAGACATAATATTTCCCCTCTCATCCCATTGTTCACTAACCCAATCATGTGTAAAGTCATAAACACAACCAAAAGTTTTACTGGTATAATAGGTATCATTTGTTATAGGGATCAACACCCAATTTGTACTGTCTAAAGTTATATCATCATCCGCAGAACCTATATTCCCTGTAAGACTTCTCCATACTTTCCCTCCCCAAACAGCTACATCATTTATAGCAGGATTCAGGGAACTGTACCAAACTCCCATTATTCCTGTTGCTGGAGTGTAATATGCACTCTTTACGATCCTCATTGTTCTTTCTCCTACACTGGAAAGGATATTATTTGCAAGAGCCTGAACAAAGATTCCTTTGTCGGTAATGCTGTATGTTACTCCTTCTATCAACTCTTCATCAGAAATAAGTGTTTCAGCTTCTGCGTATGTCACTTCTATGAAAAATGGTTCAGATTCACCTCCGTTACAGATATTATTGGTTGAAATAACTGTATTGGTAAGGTCTTCAACTACATCAATTCTGACCCCACCAAATTCACACACAACTCCTGCTGATATAGCTGTAACTACAATATGTGCATCTGTTGACAGTGTTTGTTGTATCTGGCAGATTGTTTCTCCAAAAGTCTCCATGACCCTCGTAAGTTCATTCCCTTTTTCTACACCCAGACATTCAATATCTTTCCCACAATACAAAAGTCTCTCCTGACTGTTGCAGGGGTCACACTTTGGGGCGCATGTATTTGGTTTGTAGCAATTATTATGGTGTCCGTTATTGTGACAACTATGATTTCCGCATTTATTACACATATTACATTTTCTTTATTATCATTTTTATATAGTCTAGCTGAGGAGTTCCTCCGCTTATGTATGTTACTTTTAAATCGGGTATCAAGGTATCTCCCTGGGCCAGATTTACGTATAGCTTAGATGTAGTGGGATAATTTCCTGAGGATGTCCTTAACTCTGAAGAGGCAAAGTTGCTTAGACTTGTACCAGGTGTATAGGCAGGAGTAGATGGTGTAGCACCATTAACACGCAACCCTAAAACCCAGTTTACTGCAAAACCACTGTCAACGGATATTGCTGTTTCCAAGTCAATCTCATACGTTCCTGCTCCTGTGCTTATAGTTTGTAGAAGAGCTGAGGAGTATGTGTTATCAGGATATGCTGTGTTTGTCCTCATCCATGTATTTGTAGTGAATGCACTAAAATCACCAGCCCACATTCTTGTTGCAACAAGAGGGGAACAATCACACTCTGTGCAAACTGCTGTATTAATTTTACCTAATACAGTATTGAAGTCATCTCCCTTTTCTACATTAATGCATTCGAGCCTGTCCCCACAGTACTTAAGTGTAGGCTTTACTCCTCCTTTTGTCCCGCAACCACAATCTTTTTTCTTAGATGCCATGTTTACTTCAGTTTTATTATGTCTTGTACTTTACTTTCTGGCGTAATATGAATTCCATTATTCTTGTAATATGATAAGAATCGGTTGATGTAGTTATTACCTGTCCTTGGGCTTGTCGCATATATTTTTACAAATTGATCAAGTTGCCCTGTATATATAAAATCATATCCCGGCAGATATGGAGACTTCCCTCCATAAGTTTTTGGATTATCATTTATTTCCTTTGAGTAATAAGGTTTTATTAACTTTCTTTTCCCAAGTGGAAATGCAGAATGTTTTCCAGATGCAACCTTAAGAACATAATCCCGAAGAGCTAAAATTCCATCCTCAAGCGTGGGGAATCTTCTTGTTGCTCCTGAATCTGTATTGCCTACATTTCCAGGGTTATTGGTATTGAAATTCTTTTCCCCGTAATCGTACCCCTCTTGCATTGCAATTGTATTCATAAATAACTTAAGCCCTTTCGGATCATTAATTAGAACTTTTTCTGATGCGGGTAAGTACTTTTCCAACATTCCTTTGCTGAAGGTAATTGTTACTTCATCGTTGTAAGGAGCATCAGGATAAGTGCTTCCTTTGATTGTTACATTTTTGTATTTATCTGTTTTTGCCGTTTCCTCTTTTAAGAGAGCTACGTCTGAACGGACATAGCCTTTTATCCCTTCTATTTTCACATTATACCACACCTTTCCATTATGTGGAGGTGTTGTAAGAATATATTCTGCCCCTTTCTTGTCAGTGATTACGCTTACAATCTTAGAATCTGTGTCAGGTAACTGTCTTACATTTGTAGCTGAGCCTTTTGCAAATATTTTTTTCATACGCCTCTGTTTAAATTTGTGTTCATTGTCTGAATCCCAAGGTATGATATTGTTCTTTCCTTCATTAATAAGGAATCTCCTATTGTACATCCTGAACATTCATTATCCATATAAACTGCTGATCCAAAAGTAGGATTCATTGCCCCTATCCATAAGTTAGCACTTGGAATTATACCTGTAGTAGGAGAGATAGTCTGTGCTATTATTTTCTCATTTTTCTGTATAACTCTGCCTTCCACAACAGAAACATTCCCCTGATAGAAATACTGGGAACCAATACTTGGTTCTATAACTGAAAATCTTGTAGAAAGATTACCATCATCATAGATAACCTCGCTTCCGCCAGCTCGTTGTATAGCGAGTCCATATAAAGGATTTCCTGTTGATGTATCACCTACTCCAATGTTCCATCCATTTCCTACAACTGCATTGGTTCTTGAAGAGAAACTTATGTTGTGGTCTGCCTGAAAATTTGTAAATTCTGTGGATATATTCAGACCTGTGTCTGCGTAAGCATTTACACCATTTGGTTTTGCTCCTGTTGCAGAGTGAATCCATACTCCCGAAAAGCTTAACTGATATTGTGCAGGGTTTTTTAAATTAAATGAATGCGTAAAAGCAGAGCCTCCCACCATAGGATAAATAGCTTTGTACTTATTCCATATTCCATTTATTTTGTAAAACTTTACTAACCAATCAATCTGATCAATTATATCTGCATCAGAGATACCTGTAGAATTTATAAAATTTTGTGTATCAGGATCTATTGGAGTAACTGAACTTCTTACCTTTATATATAAGTCGTTATTCATATTTTTTCAATGTCTAAAGTTATCACTGAAACACCATCAACAGAAACATCAATTTCATCACCAAAAATTATTGATGTGCCTAATGTGTAAGGAGTTCCGTTAACTTCTATAACTGCCACTGGCGCGTTATTTACATCTGTCACACTATTTATCTTAAAATCATAAGGTGCATAGAGTGTGACATCTAGGGTCCCTTCCATGAAATCCAGAGTCCAACCATATTTTAAAACATAATCACTTTGAGCTAATGTGGAAGGCGTAACAAACTTATCGCTGTTTGTTCCAGTGTTAACTTCTGTCTGTGTAGCTTGATACGCACTTTTTTGGTAAATCCACTCTATACCATCAGAATAATAGAATCCTTCTGGGTAGTATGTTCCTCCAAGACTTCCGGGTAACCAAGCTGTTCCTTGACTGTTCTGTGTAATGTAGATTTGACCTTCCACTGTTGCCGGATCAGGAAGTGCTGAATAATTAGCTACAATTGTTGGATCTTCTTCATAATCTTCCAAATCTGAAAACCTTACAAATGGATCTGCTCCTCCGTTCTGAAATTCTTCAAGGTCATAGGCAGAGGGATCGAAGGGTACTCCTCCACCTGAATTAAAATTTCCTGTGTTGTTCTGATAGAATTCTTCCCACTCTTCCAAGGAATACTGTGTCCCGTCTTCTTTTAGTATTTGGGTAAGTCGTAAAGTAACATTACATCCCCAACCTCTTACATTTAAAATTTTATATGATCTTCTATTTTCTGTGTTCTGGATTACTCTTACGTCTTTAACCAATCCTGTCCAGATATGCTGTCCATCTTCTGAGGTTATATAGATGTAGTTTCCAACTCTGAATATCCTGTATCGTTTCATCTAAATTCTTTTTTCAAGCTCTGCAACTTTTTTGGTTAGATTTACTATCAGTTCTTTATGCTCTCCCAGGGAAGTTTCACACGCTATCCTGTGTTCCCTCTCTTCATCAAGCATCTGATCGAGCTTAGCTAAAAGTTTAGAAGAAGTTTCAACTATTTGGTCAGTTCCTTTTGTAATTGCGTCTGTGTTTTCGTTTTTAGCTCTCTGTCGCCCTCCAAAACGCCACGCTGCCATAGTCGCCACCAATCCTGTAATTCCTATTGCAATTTCTGTGTTATCCATGCTCATCAGCTCATTCTTATTTTTACAAATCCATCTGGCGTTTTATAAGGCTTGCCTACTTCTACACCTCCTGCTGTTGCGGCTGCATCATTTGCATATATCTGCAAGGTGGCATAATCTATTTTTCTTCCTAAAGCAATCCATATACTCTTTATCCTTTGCTCTAAAGTCAGAATCAGCTTAGAGAGAAAGTCTCCCTGTACGATGCCAAAATATGTATTCTGATTCAAAACTACACACTCCTCAGATACAAATTCTCCATCGCAATCAATAGGTGAATTATCAACTTCTGGATCGCAATCCTTTCTACAATGTCGCGGCATATTTATTTAATTTTTTCAACAATCATCTTGACATAGTTCAATACATATGTCGCTTCTGTTTGCTTTTTGGTGGAAAATCTTGCAATATCATTCGTCTGCATTTTAACTACAAACGTCACTGTATTGCTATTATAAGTCGTTACAAGAACCTGACTGAACAAACTGGTCAAAGGAGCAAATCCGTTCAAGCTTAATCCTACATTGAATGTAGCAGTGGTTTGATTTGAAGCATTTATTCCTAACTCAAATGTAAACTTGTAGGTTCCAGTTTTTGTAGCCTTGTATTGAAGTTCTGTTGCCGTTGAGTTTAACCAATCGGTTGTGGTTACATTAAGCGTAGTTGAATAGGCATCAAACTTCTTTAGGATTTCACAGCAAGTGTCGTCCTCACAATTTTCCTCTCCGCAATTGTTACAATTCTCTGGAACTTCTTCCCCATCAAGACGTTTAACTATATCACAAAGAAGGCTTTCATGAGCACCTACAACATCTTTCAATGTCAAGCCCCTATCTGAATCTGATACCTCATATTCTAGGCAACAGCCAAATTCAGAAAAATTTAAATCCTCTGTAGTCTGATCAATGGCTACTGTGAGGTCTTCAATTACTTCTTCTACATTCAGGCAATCATCTTCGTCCAGAGTAGAATTTTCACGTAGGATTCCTTCATAGTCTACACATCGTGCATTTATTGTTGGAAAACATCTGTCAGATAATTCTGGCTTACATTTTTTTGCCATACCTCTTTATTTTTTGTTCTATTGTTTTTATATGGTCTTCTGTAAGATAGCACGGCTCTTGGCAGTAAATATTGTCTAGAAATATGAGTTCACTTATTTCACATTCTGTTGGAGGACATCCAACTTTAAATCTTCTGAATTTTTCCAGTTGGTTGTGAGAGTAAATCAGAGCTTCTGTTATAACTCTCCTCAAGTCATGCCTCAATATGTCCTGTGTGCTATTCTCCATTGATGCTGTCCTTTAGTGTTTGGATAAACTCATTTGAGGGGCAGAACTTGGAATTTGTCAAGAGGTTTGCTATCTCTGTTGCAGTTGTTAGCAGGTATTCCTTTCTTGTGAGGTCTATTGTACTGTTAGCTTTTATTAGAGCTGTTTTTTTCAGTTCTTTTAGCTTATTCCTTTTGTTGGGGCAGTCTATGCTATTCGCTCCATAAAGCAAGGAATTTTTTTTCTTTTTGGCGCATGCTGAACATCCCATATCACTGACAATTTTTGCAATTAATAATCTTATCTAATGCTTTTCTTGCCACTCGGTAGGCATAGTTAGCATCTTTAATCAATCCTTTTCTATTATAGGCTTCTGCCACTTTTTTCTGAAATTCTATTTCCAGCAAATCCTTTCTCTGACAATCCGTACACTCTCTGCTCAAAGCTTCAATGTAAGCGATGTCTAAATCCCTTTGCAGAATATCTAGCTTCAAGTAATCATACTCAACAAAGAACTTGTCTGGTGAAGCCTTGATGAGAACGTGATAGAGTCCATCTGGCAATTCCACTGAAGGACAAGTATCATCACAGATCATATCCAAAGAGGAAGCGTCATAAGAAGTATCCTGCTTGTAGAAATATCTCTTCACTGGCGAAGAATAGCCCGGCATCGTGATTTCTATTACAGCAGGTTTATCCTGAGCAATACCCCAACAAGACAAGTCTTGAATATGCAGAAAATATAAGTCACTGCTTATACGAAAGTCTATTTCTATGTTAGGATTCATGTTATAAAATTAAGGGATTTTTATGGTAATCTAAAATAAATGGATAATGTGTCTATTTAGAATTTATTTGCTTTTTTAAAACTTATTCCCGAGAACATATCCTACAACAAGTCCTGCAACACCTCCTTCAAGTCTTCCTTTCCACCTGTTTTTCTTGGATGTTTTCTTTTCCTTTTCAACATCTTGCTTCAAGCCTGAAATTTCATCCTTGTAAACTATTTTAACCAAAGAATCATTCTTAATAACTCCCTGTTGTGTACTAATGACGAATTCTTGCTTATCAATTATTGTGTCTTGTTTCAGAACTGTCTCTAAACAAGTTTTTCTTAGCAGGTAGGTGGATGTATCTGCTTTCTGGTACAGAAGTGAATCAAGAGTTCTTCTTAGTTGTATGTAGTCTTGTCCTTCCTGTATATATTTAATTTCAGATAGAGTTTTATATATTTCAGTCTTTTTTCCTGCGCTCTCTTCTTCAATTGCTTGGACTATTGGTGACTCTTTTATCTTGACTTCTTTTTTATTTCCCGCCAGAAATAAAATGAGCATCAACGTCCCAAAAATAAGTCCAATAATTCCTATCGCGGGTAATATTTTATCCTTCCACATCTTGTTTTGATTTTTTGTCCCAAACTGTAAGTCCCAGAGTTACAGCAGTTAGCATTAAAAGACCCTCGAAAACATATTCTTTGGTTTCTAGTTTAAATACTACAGGAAGGACAATCTCGTATACTAGTGCTCCTGTGAAAGCAAAGAATGCTGTCAATGATTTTCTTGACCATACTCCTGCTTTATTCTTTAGTGTATCTCTGATTATTTTCATTAGATTTTATTTTAAAAGAAAAAGGGCAGGTTATTAGCCCACCCTTCTCTTTGTTTATTTTACTTTCTAGTTTGCTTGCACAATTGGGGCATTTGCTGCTGCTGCTAATCGGAACAATTCAGTCTCTAGTGGTGCTTCGTCTCCCAATGGAATCAGATAGCTGTAAGAGAGGTCGTTTCCGTTATCTGTGTGTCCAAACCCTTGAGTGTACTTGCTTGGATTCATTACAATCTGGTATTCCACCATTTGTGTAAAGTTATCAAACATTACAGATTCTCTTCCAAGCATTCTGCGTCTCAATACAGATTCTTCTTTAGGAAAACCTTGGAAGTAAATTGAACTTTCGTTTTCACGATCTCTTAGGTTTCCTGCAAGCATATCTCTTCCTTTTTTCAAAGAAGTACGCTCTACGTTAACTGTTTTGAAGTCGTTTCCAGCAATAGCCATGTCAACATATCCTTCATAGCCTTCAACTGCGAATCCGGCTGCAACTTTGATGCTTACAGAATCCTCAATAAAAGGGACTTTGTACATCAAACACATGTCTGGATCAAGTGTGAAGAGCTTAGCGCGGATTCGAATACCACAAGCACAATCCACTGATGGAGTTGACTCTGCAATATCTTTCCACTCTACATCCAAGAAAGGTTGTGGACGGTCAGCACTGTAAAGATCCCTGAATACAGGAGAACATTCTTCACAAGTGATGTTTGTTGGCACTGTAATCAAGTACTGGTTGCGGCATCCAATTCCTGCTGCTACAATTGCTGCGATTGAAACCAAAGCCCCTGAAACTGTACCTGCCAAGTTAGTTACTACGTTGGCGATTGTTGGTGCTCCAAGTGTGTTTGGAATTGAGAATGTCAACACTCCTGCATTTGCCACCACTGCAATTCCTAGTCCTGCCAAAGTAGCACTGTGAGTGGTTACAAAGTTATTTGCAGATGTTGTGAGGTTTGTAGTAAATGTAGCCAAGTAGTTAACTGAATTGATTGCTACGTTTGCTGTCCCAGAAGTACCTGTTAGAGTGACAGAATATGCTGTTTTTGGAACTGCTCCTGCTGTGGAAACTATACCTGTAAGATTTGTAGCTGTGTTTGCAATAGTTGGATTACCCAAGGCTGTTGGTACTACGAACTTCAAGATTCCTCCTGCTGATGTAACTGTAATTCCCAAGTCCGCTAAAGCTGTTCCATGCAAAGTGACAAAGTTTGTGGCTGTTGTTGTAAGGTCTGTTGCAAAAGTTGCAAGATAAGGATCTCCATCAATTGTCACCGTTGCAGTACCTGAAGTACCTGTCAGGAGAATTAGAGATGAAGTCAACTCACTGGCTGGAGCCAATTCAACTGTGTACTCTGGATAAGCTGCTTGCAACTCTTCCAAATAATCACCTCCACAATCAGGATCTTTCAAGTCAATTGTAAACTGCTTGGTAGATGCCTGACAAGTGTCACCTTCAATCCAAGAAATCTCAACTGGATCTGCATCTGGTGCACAAATCGCCATTGCTTCGCCTACCAAGTCAATCCTCATTGTAGGATAGGTAGTTTGCAAAGTTGTAAGTTGAGTAGCATTCAACAAAGCGGTTGTCTTAACTGTGTAAGTCCCGATGTTGTCACTACCGCCTTGTCTCACCATTGTTCCACCCACTGCTCCTGGAATTGTTGGGGCTAGAGTTGCGCCATCATCATTGATAGTGAAAGAATAGATATAACCTCCTGCAACCAAAGTGTATTCTGCTGGACACTCATCACATTCTGCCATAATTGAACGGAAGGTGATTTCTACATCTGCTGGTGGTTCAGCTGTTGGAACCATTGTTTGATAGATGGAAATAGATCCTCTTCGTCCAATACGAAACACTGGTGTATCTGTTTGACTCTGGATGATTGCCAATGATTGTGCATCACCGAGATCGCAATTTTCAAGAGTGTAGAATGTGAATTCATCTTCTCCGATTGGATTATCACAAGAATAGATTGGAGTGATTTCCAAGATTTCTTTTAGTTTGTATCCTCCACCTGCTTGACGTTCCTTCATTCGCTCAATCAAATTGTCAATGATTGGTTTACATGGGAGCGGTGTACAAGGATCTTCATCCAAACAAGAGTTGAAAGGAAGTAAGTTACCAACTGGTTCGGAGATGATAATTTTCTCCATGTTTGTGTTACCGCCTCTCCACGGCATTGAACCTCCATCAAGTTCCATCACAATCGTGAAGTTTTTGTCTGAAGTTGTGAAATCAATTCCTGTGGTCAAATCTGCACCACCGTTATAACCAATAACCCACTCATCCACTTTCACTTCATTGCTTACAGGACGGGCTACACGTACTTCCTTAATATCTTCCAGGGCAAAGAACTGTGTAGAACCTGCTCCATAAACATAGGAACGTGAGTTTACCCTTTTGTCTGAACCAACTTCAATCTTGAAGTACTTCTGGTTTTTTGGTACATTTAGGTTAGTGGCGTGTCGCAATCCTGTTGATAGAGGATTTTGAGTTGTTACTACCATTAATTCTCCATCTACCAAGTTAGCATTGTCGCCTGTTTGCTTCACTGCTGTTACAAAGGATGAAAAATTTGATTCTTTGTTAATCATATTTTACTTTTGTTAAATTTATTAATTTGTGTGTTTTTGGGGGAAATATTTTTATAGTCCGAAGAGTTCGCTGTTTGCTATCTGGTAGCTTGTTGTATCACCACTTGACATTGAGAACAACTTGACCATAGCCATCACTACTATTGGGACTGCACTTTCTGGAAGTTCTGTGTCTATATCTTGTGATTCAGTTTTGTCAAGGTGTTTGTACCCAGCAATATCTGCGTCTGGAATCTCCCGATAGTAACTTAATTGTACTTCTGAAAGATTAAAATCTATGTCTTTGTAGACTGTTAAACCATCTTGTGACATCAAGTACAAAGTTTCTCGGGCGAGAAAGGATGGTTTTGTGAAATTATCGAAAAGGTATTGGTGTACGTTCTCTGATTTAATCTCATGCGCTAAAAGTATTTTATTCTTACAATTAGCCTTTGTTGCTTTTATTGTGACATTTGAAAATTCAAAATAATCTTCTGGTTTTTCGTATGTCGTGTATGTTTCACTTTCTTCTGAAACGGATAAAGGCTTGTTTAGAGTAAGGAAAGGAGCCAACATTCTGATGGCATCCTCATTCCTTTTTTCTAATATGTAATTCTGAAATCGCTTGGTTACAAAATTGAATAGTAATATAAACCTTGCTGTGTCTACATTCAGTTTGTTATTTGTAGCATTCTTTTCAATTAGTAACCTAAATTGGTCACGGATTTCTTTAACTTTCATCCAACATTAGGGTTTTTTTAAGATCTTGGAGTTCCTTGTTTTCAGAACTGTTTACTTTCTCTGCTGCGTTTGCAATTGAAGTTCCCAATTCATTGTCACCAAAGTAAATCACTTCGCCAAGCTTTTCAAACCCACTTCCTGACTTTCTCAGTTTTTGTTTGATGATGGTGTAAAGTTTTAACTCTTCTGCTGGTTTTTCTGTTGCTGACAAGAACTTTGATCTTGCATTGGTTTGTGGAAGAATGACTTCCCAGAAGTATTCATAGATGATGTCATCGTCTACCTCTTTACTGATGTTTGTGGCATCAATGTAATCAAATACGTCAATAAGGAATGATCGTTTTGATTCAAGCAGTGTAGTAAACACTTTAGTGGCTTTTGCCTTCTCTCTTACAACAGTGTCTTTTGCTTTTCTCTCGCCGATCAAGTCTTGAGCGATGTATTTAGCGTTGCTGTATTCAGAGGAATTGTAATTAGCTGAGTGTGCAACTTTTCCCCGCAAAAGCATGAGGTAAAACTTGAACCTTGATTCTGGAAGTGACATATCGAAAATATCATCTTCCTCAAAATTGAATTTGTATTTGTCGTAGAAATCCAGATCTCCCTTAAGGATAGATTCAGAAATATTAACTTGCTTTGCAAAAGGCTTCAGGACATTTTTAACTACATCTGCAACTGTTGCTTTTGCTTCATCCTGCTTAAATTTGTAGTAGATTGAAGTTTCTTCAAAACCTACATCATACTGTCCTCCGTTAGGGTGTCCTGCTGATTCAACAAATTGTGCTGAAACTGAGTCTCCAATTCCTGGAAGTTTGCTCCAGCCTTTTTCTACGAATTCCTTTGGGGCATCATCATCCCTTTTGTGTGCTATCTTAAATCGTGAATCTTCAAATACTTCAAATTCACCCCACTTGTACAGTAATTTTCTTTCTTTGCTCATAAAGTTTTCTTATGTTGCAAAAGTACCATAACATACACACCTGTACAAAAAAATGTATTATTTGGTAAGATTATCAGGAGGAAATCCAATCGACTCCCTCCGAATAATCGGTTTATTTATCGAGCGTAAGTGTTGTCCACTTCGATGATGACATTAGCTGTTGTGTCGAGCATCAACATACCGGAGTGAATAGATACCCAGAACTCCTGACCCATGTATTTCAAAGCACTTTTGATGTTTGAAACCTGCACCCCGTCATTCATACGTCCTTGCTCATGTCCCCAGATGATGTGTCCAAACTTTGGTTTAACATAGTAAAGATTGGCTTTTTTATTTCCTCCTTCTACCAGTTTAGCGTTACGTGTTCGCGCTGTTACATTTACTGTGCTTGGATTGTCCATTCCTTCAATCATCAAAGAGTAGGAAGTTTTCTGGAATCCGCCAAGACCAACAAATCCGTCAATCACTGTGTTGTTTGAAGTGAAGCCTTTAAAGTCAAATGAAGGATCATGTTTAAATGTAACCCAACCAACTCCCGGAAGCTGTGCAGTTCTGATCTTAGGCATCCCAACTGTAAGGTTGTTCAAGTCACCTGTGATAAGCTGTCTTCCGCCGTTGTTTAAATAACCCATTGTACCTGTAAGGATACCCGGCAATTCACCCAAGCGATTGATTGAATATGTATCAAGCAATCTTTCTCCGTTCATAACTGCCATCTCACCACCAATAAAAGTGATTCGTCTTTCATCAAGAGGTGTGTCAGAATTTTTGTAGTAGTAGGAAGCAGCCTCCTGCAAGTGGCTTACGTTCAATGCTCCCGGACGTGGATAAGTGATAATCTTACCTCTACGTGCTTGGAACCAAGCTCCTTCTGTAATACGGATAACTCCGTTTGCTGTATGGATGGTTTCTGCTGTTGCAAACATGTTCATGAAAGATTCCATGCGGTATGCTTCTGCCAATGCCAATACTTCCAAAGTATTTGATACACGTGACAACTGAAGGTTCCTGTCTGAATCAAGTCTACCTGTGATAAACAATCCTCGACGGTCGTAACCACCAATTTTGTCCATTTGCTGTTCCCATCTGTCCAAAGTCTCACGGGCAATTTTACCTGCACCATAAGTCATCTTGTTACCTCCTGATTTTGTCCAAGCTGCGGTAACACCTTGCTGAGAACCCAAATGCCATTCCATTGAAATATAACCCGGTTCAGCATTGAATCCATTAACTGTTGACCACTGCTGATCGTATTCTGCCTGTGGACGACCCAATTTAACCCATTGCGTACCTGCACGAAGCGGTTGACGAGGGAAATCTTTCTGTGCACTCTGGGAGTTGTAGATCAAGTAAACTTTCCATTTATCTCCTTCTGGCACTACACCACCTTTTTCGCGGGATACATGTACTTGGAAACTTGAGTTTACATCATATTTCATGATATCACCTGCTGTTGGAGGTTTATCAAAATATACAAAGAATGGTGCTCCACCCACTCCAATGAATTCTGACTGGAAATCTGAATCCTGCACCACTGTAAAGTACTCAGAAGATTTTGAAGGAATTGCCAAATCGTAAGTCACTGCCTGATCTTCATCATCCAGTTCCAACACTGCATTTGTCTTCAACATATCTGCCATTGTGTTCTTTGTTACAAGTCCACTCGTAGCCATAAGTTCAATAACTCCCAGATACTTCTCATGATCTCCACCCCTGTAATCTTCCTTTGTCAGGAAGTGGGTCAGTGTTTTTGCTTTGTCCGCGAAACCTTCTTTCAACCAACCCGCTTTAGGAGCCATGAAACCAGTTACGTTGTCGCCATTGATAGACTGACCTAATCCGTAAAGATGTAGGAATTCGTCACTTTTAATTACTGCCATAGTTTGTTTTTATTCTTTTTTGTGTTTTTAGTTTCCAATATTGAATGTCAATTCGTTGTCAACAACCTTTTCAAAGTTTGTCCTATTTGAAGTTGGCTGTTTTGTAAGCCTTGTCATAGTAATTTTCTTAGCTACATCAAGTTTATCTTTATTGGTTTCTTCTTTTGTTTTTACTTTTAGATATTCTGCCCTGTCATAAAAGAAGAGAGCTAAATCAGCTGCATCTTCAGGGTTGTTGCGTTGTAGTTGATATTCGGCATCCATTGCTGTCAATCTGGTTTTATTCCCCCCAGCATCTTCAACATATTCTGTTGCGAATTTTTTCAATTTGGAAATCTGCACATCTTTAGTAATTCCTTGCCTTGTTTTAAAAGCCTCCACCAAATTTTTACTGAATTCCTTGTGAGCTTTCTCTTGATTCTTTATTCCTTGCTCTGCTCGTTCCTTGGCTAATTCAACCTCCTTTTTAAAGGCTACCTCTAAAGCTTCTTTTGCCTTAATGGCTCTGTCTTCCAGAAAACCTTTATTTTTGAGTGCTTCAATTGTCAGGTCAATATCAGAAGGCTCCGTACCTTTTTGAGTGTAATACTCAACTAAGATCTGCTCCTGTCCCTCCTCTGTTGAAACATCCATTTGGGATAGAGGTTCGAGATATTCCTTATGAAGCTTGATGAGTTCATTGGGATTCCCGTTTCGGGCAATGACATCAATAATTTCTTTTTGAGCTTGCTCCAGATTCTTGGTGGAAATAGAATTACTCTTGATCTCCTCCAACTCTCCTTCATGCTTGTTCTTTATAAGCTGAACCACTGTTTTAAGGTCAAGCTCATCTTTTTCCAAGTCAAGGGTTTTTATTTCCCCGTTCTCATCTTCGATTTCGATCTGATACCCATCCAGAAATTCTTTGGCAATATCCTTAATGTAAGAGGGTGTTTCTACAACTACTTTAGGGACTGCTGGTGGTAATTCTTGTTGCTCCTCTTTTTCCACTAACACCTCTACTTCTTTTTCCTCTTCTTCAATTTCACCTAATTGAATTGATGTTGTAGGCTGTTCTGTGTTTGGGTTTACTTGCTTATTATGTTCTTCTGGAACTGAATCCAGATTGAATGAACCAAAGAAAGGCTGTTCTCCATTTTCCATGCGAAATTATTTATTTATTTTTGATTTAAAAATTATATTTGTTTTTCAAGATTTTAAAAAGAATCTATATGTTTTTTCTATATAGATTTTAATTCTTGTTTATGATGTTACCTTGTTGCTGAACTTCTATTCCTTTTTCTCTTATGTCAAGTTCTCTTTGTTTTAGTGAGAGTTCGTTTAATGCTCCCATCTTCTTTGCATTTATTTCTTCTTGTTTCAGATCAAGTTTTTGAAGTTCTTCTGCGTGTCTGTTGTTTTCCTTTGTGGCGAGAATACTTGTCTTGGCAGCATCTTGAATTATTGCCACCTGCCTTCCATCTGCATCATTGTCAACAGCTCTTCCTAAAGCATCAATTTCTTCAACTCGGATTCTATTTGCCCTGTCTTTATCTTTAGACAGTTCTTCTCGTTGCCACTGTGCTTCGTTATTCTGATTCTGGAGTTCTGCCTGACGTTGGATTTCTGACATCCTGTTTTGATTTTCAAGCTGTGCTCTTTGCTGTGCAAGTGCCCTTTCTTCTGTTGCCACCTGAATAAGCTCTGAGAATGCATCTGTTGAGATTAGTTTTCCTAACATAAGTGCATCGCCTCCCATTGTATTCTGACTTAGGAGATATTGCTTAAGGCTTTCAAATTCTTTTCTCTTGCGTGAATCATCACTCACTGTAAGACCCATTCTCCTAAAAGAGAAATCTGGATCATCGGATACACTTGCCCAAGTGAGTTCATTGTATCCGTTTGTATAGTATAGGCTCTTGTCCAGATTTTGTGCCTGCATCCAGTGAGCAATATTCAGGTGTTGAATCTTGTCTTCCTTTACGAAGCAATTGAAATCATCAAATACTTGTGCCAGCTGATCGTTCATGCTTTCATTGCTGAGAGCCAAACCTTCCTTGTTGACATATTTTTCAGCTGACAATGCTTGTCCCGGATTTATTCCTATCACTCCATAAGCTTCCATCTTTGCCCTGTCCGCCACCTGTGTCCTCCATTGTATACCTTGAAAGTCTGTCAGGTTTACAGGTTGGTGCTGATTGTAGATTGAAGATCCTCCTGAAACATTGTCTGGATTTGTTTGTATAGGTAAGAATTTTGACCTCTTAGCCAAGTTCCTCATCTGAATGATAGCATCTTCAATGTCTTCTCCGTTTTCTCGGAAATGAGACGGAATACTGTTCACATCAATTGTATCAAACATTCCAACATCCGTTTCTGCAATCTGGCGGATTCCATTCATCATTAGATTGAACATCTCCTGATGAGGAGAAATCTTGGAAGCCAAAGAAGTTTTTACAATTCCTGTTACAGGTCTTTTATTATCAAAGGTTGATAAATCCGTAATCTGATTTTCGTGGCGGTCAAATCTCAAATAGAGAGGTTCTTCCAGATATCCTCCCTGAATCTTGATAGCCTGATATGTATAAGGCTTACTTTGCCAGACAAGAGTATTTAATTCAAACTCTTTTATCATGTCATTATAAGATTCCTTTATTGTTTGCTTTATTTCATATTCTTTCAGGAAATCTCCTAGAATATCTTCTGTCACTACATCTGTCTGAGGATTTCCGTATTCATCCTCCCAAGTCAGCCATCCAATTTTCTCGTGCACTTCAATGTAACATTCTGTGATCTGACAAAGATCTTGACGTATGGAGAATCTTCTTTCCATTTTTTGTGCGCCGTACAAACTGAATGTACCTGCTCCAGACCTGTTTCTTGGAATAAATCTTGGAGTAGTTTCCCATTCGCCTGATTCATGGTTTGGAAAGTATTGGAGTCCCATAGGAAGTCCTGTCATGTCCTCCATTTTCTGAGCTACACGTACATCCTGATAATGTGGATATGGAGCCCAATTTTTTGAGTGGAAGTTGTCCCTCATTGCTTTCTGGGGAGATTCCATGTTGTACATTTCTCCCATCAGGTCTTTCCATCTTGCATCACCACCCAAAACTGATCTCTTTTCTTTTTCAGTCATGAAGTGTCCATATTCTGAGACGGCTTGGTTTGGTGTCTTGTGTGGAATCTTCCTACATATTGGAAGTTGTTAAGGTAGAGTTCTCCCATGTCGCGGGAGTGAAACACTTCCCTTGAATCCCATACGAATGTTTTATAGGTGTCGTAGACTACTTTCGTGATCTTTGCACATAGTCCTGTCAGTAGGTATTGTTTGAACAGTTCTTTATATTGCTCATTAAATTTTAGTGTTTCTCCGTCCCTTTCCAGAATTTTCTCTCCCCACTGGATTCCCAGAGTCTTGAAGTTGGGGAATTCCTGCATCAGTTTTACAATCTTTGGAGTAAACTGTTGTTCGATTGCCTGAAGCTGTTGTTGGTATTGCTGTTCCTGCTCTGGCGTTTCAAATTGCTGACCTGCATCAATATTTATTCCTTGTTGGGCAGCGCCTAGTTTTACAGCATTTGAAATAATCTCGCTTGCAATCTTGGTGATCTCTCCTTTCTTGTAATTGAGAAATTCATTTTCTGATACCTCTCCTGTTTCAGTGACGTGGAACTTGTCTTGAAATGCAAGAAATTTTCCAACCAAGGCGTTGATGATTGCACCCAGAATATCGTAGTGACGAATATATGTTGGAATATCCAAGTCATTATTTATAAAATCAAACGCTTTATCATATCCCGGAATCATCTCCCTCAATTCCCGCGAAGAAAGTGTTCCATCATACATGTCATAAAAATCCTGATACTTTTCAAGATTCTCCAGATACTGCTTGAATCCTTCATTTTCCAGAACATCTAAAACAGCTATCTTGTAGTCCTTGCTGATAAGCTTTTTATAGGGTACATTGATTAGAGGAGGTAATTCGTACTTCATTCCACAAAGCTAATGAATCTCCACTTCTTATTAAAAAATATGTACTTTCCTGCAAGTTTTAGAAGTTTTTTGCCTTGCTTTTTGCGAAGTTTGAATGCTTCGTTCTAGGTTTTGAAAACATGTCCCTGTTGTATTTTTCTACGTGCTGATCTTCAGGCATTATATTCTTGGAATCCATATGGCGCGCAAGAAGTAAAGCCCATCCAAAAGCAAAAATTCTATCGTAGTTTCCTGTCCCAAATTTGAAATCGAGCATCTCCTGCAACAGCATTGGATCATCAATCAAATCTATTCCAGTGTTGACTATTGGGAGTCCTGTCTCAGGGTTGAATCCTATGGTGAAAGTCTGCTGTGTATACTGTATTACAGTTTCTAATAATATCTTTACATTCCATTGATGGGGGTATGTGCCAAACTTGTAGTTGGATGCTGTTACGCTCTTCTTTTTGGTAGATAGATCTCCATGAGGATTTATAAATGGATGAAGGTATTGGTAGGCATCCACTTTAATGATGTCTTCCAAGTATGATACGAAGCTCATATCCGCAGCCTCCAAGTTACATATAGCCTGTGTTGCCCTGATAAGTTTCTCCCATTTTGAGTGCATTTCCCTGTGTGTTGGAGGTCTTTCTGTAAGGCAAGCTACAATCCTTTCCAGAGGCATATTGAGCGTCCTCCTTTGAAGTACATACAATGCTCCCAAAGATTCAGTTGTGGCGTCAGCAGACTTGTAATCATCTGCTCCTGATACAAACTTGTACTTTGGTGGAATATTTGTTGGGAATCCCTCAAAGATCATGAAAGGAGCAGAAATATTCTTCTTGTACCCTCTTTCTGCAATTGGTTTATCAGATTGGAATGTAGTTTCTATCTTGTCGTTCTTGTGGTCAACTTCAATGTCAACAAGCGTATATTTGGGATGTTCTTTCAGTTCTCTCAGCTTCTTTGTAATTGCTTCCGAGTTGAATGGATTAACTTTACTTGTTAGGAAGGAGTCGTCGATGCACATTGGATAGTACATCCTTTGCTTAGTTTTAACAGTTTCGTCAGAGGCATTGTCGAGTCGGTGTTGGAATGCCTCCTTAGTCGCTTTCCAATCAGTAACATTGATGGGAAGATTATTAAGTTCTTCACTTTTAAATTGGTTCTTGGTGAACTCTCCAAAAGTTTTCAGGAGTTTGGGTTCATTCTCTCTATAAGACATTTGCCCGGGAACAAAAATACCAAATTTTCTCCCTATATCCTCTTTCCATGTGATGTGTTCATCGGGAACCATGTTGTTCAATAAATCCCAATTCATTACGAGCAAATCATAGTCTTTTGGATTGCATAACATTGTCTTCGCACCTTCGCTAAGTGTCTCATTGCCACCGGTGCCTGCAAGGATATAGGTGAATAAGCTCTTATTTTGATACTTAAAAGATACCTTCGCTGACTCTAGTATAGGAATCCCGTTGTATTTCCCACAATTATGCGTAACGATGCAATCTGTGGTTAAAAATAATTTACTTTTATTATCTACCTTGATGCAATAAGCTTGCTTCTCTCCGACAGCTTTTATTTCTTTTATAGATACTCTTTTAAAATTGAATATTTTTGGTACTATCAAATTCTTTTTTCTTTCTATTTTAAATAATTCTGTATTGTCAGACCAAACTGTAACACCATAGGAAACTTTATTGAGATTTCCTTTTCTAGTCCGTTGCCTTTTATGGATTGAACAAGTCATTCCTAAAGAATACACCAATTGTTTAAATCCCTCAACAATTTTTTCATTGGTGTTAGTAAATACCGTGGAAGAAAATAGTTTTCCATTTTCAGAAGTGGCTACATTAACATGACCATCACTATCTAAAAGTCCTGCTAATAAGTCTGTTCTTTGCTTTACACTACCATACAGGTATTCATCTGGAATATGTTTATTTCCATATATGCCCAATTTTCTTAAATCTACAACTAATTTTTTAGCATAATAATGCAGGTTATCCCCTCTATCTACTATTTCATAATATTTACTGTATTCCTCAATAACTTCATTATCTTTTGTACAAAATCTACCCCCTTTCGAGTCGCCGTCACCTAAGTGATAGCCTAATATATATGGGTCTACAAGGAAATCTTTATGTTCCCTTATAATGGGCTCACAAAGTGGAATATAAAAAGGATTGCTTTTTGTTTTTTTGTCTATAAGCTCTTGTGTGGTTAACGTTCTTAATGTATTAGATTTATTATAAACCGTCCACAAATGATCCGCTGATGACTCCACTTTCCTCCCATCAGATAAAGTGAATTCATACATAGGAACTACCCCTACATTAATTTTATCCAATACAGTTGTTAGTTCTCCGTCATCTCCATATATTTCATCTCCAATGGATATTCCTTCCATTGTTATTTCTTTTTCGCGCGAATGTAGAATAGAATCGAAAGCCAGAGCTTCATCCATCACATACCCAATCGGTGTAAGTCCCGCTCCCTTTTCCGAAGCTTTTTCCGCTCCACCATCAGCATTGATGATCCTTAATTGAGATTTGATAAATTCTTCATTGTTTTGAAGGGAGTTTCCAAACACTACGTCCGTATCTTTCCAATCTCCCGAACCCCTCAAAATATTCAGCTTGAAAGCAGGATGAATGTTGCTCATGCTTGTTGTCACCATGTCACGGATGGAGGACAGGTCATTACCCTCCTTATATACAAGCATTGAAGTTCCATCCTTTGTAAGGTGAGTCCAGTGTTTCATGCTTCCTATGAATGTAGACTTTGCGAATCCCCTAGTCCCCCACATGCAGAAGCCCAATCCATCCCTTACAGCCTCTTTATAACATTCCATCAGATAATAGGTGTTATCATCCAGAGGGGCTGTCATAATGGACTTGGTGAGTGTATGTGGATTGATGATGTTTGTCTTGAAAAAGTTGATGTGAAAGTACATCCATCCTGACATCTGATATCCTCCAAGGTTTATCCCGTTCTTTATCTTGTCATATTCATTTAAGTAGAATTGTATTGTTGAAGGTTGTTGTTCCCATAGTTGTTTTCTTGCATCCCATTTAGGAATGTCTCTTGGGTTCATGTTTATGAAGAGTTCCTTTGATTGTTTGAATGTGTCCATTTTTGTCTTGTTTTCAGTTCTTCTTTTCCGGCGATTTTGGGAAATGCGAAAAGGGCGTTGATTAGTACGCCCTTAATTCTTCACATCTTATTTAAGACTAGTCTTTTTGCTCCAAGTATTCCTTTAGCCTTCTTTTTTCATCTTCTACTCGGAAATCAAACATTGCTTTCATTTCGTTGGAGTCGCGCAAAACCATTTTACCATCAATCAACTCATAATTCATTCTCATGAATGATCTGACTTTTGAAATTTCTGAAGCTTCCTCTTCTGTCAAATCCAATGATGTTCCTGACAAATTTGCCACTCTTTCAAGCTCTACAATACCCATCCACATATTGGATAGATCAATTGAAGACAAGCTGTGGTCACGTGCAATCCTCATGTTGTTTTCGATATCTGGTTCAAGAGATTCATATGTAACACCTTCCTGATTGAGTTTCAGATTGAAGTCTTCACTTGCTTTTTCCACCTCCTTTACTTTCTCTACAACAAACTCGTTGTAGATTCTGGCTTCCTTCAATAATGTCTTTAGTCTGTTCTTTAGAATTGATTCTTCTGTTTTGCTCATTTTTTATTTTTTATTTATCCACTGTTTAAATTCCTCCTCTGTATCGTGTGCTTCATCAGTTTCATTAATGATGGCTTGATGAATTGCTTCCAAGAAGTTTTCATCGCTCATCTGGAACAAGTTTTTCCTGCTCAGGTCTGACGCAACCATAACTGAATACATAAGAGTCCCAATTGAATAGTTTGGATAGAGCAAGGAGAAATTCACCATTGCCTTCATAATATCTTTTTTTCCTTTTCTCATTTAACATTGAATTTAACAGTGATTACAGAAGTTGAATCTGCTTGATTTTTGTTTGCGAAGTACATGTAGAATTTCACACTTTGATTGTCTCTTATTTCTTTTGTCGCCGTGGATAGCGTCATGTTGCAGGTAATTGTTCCATCTGCATTGTTTACAACATCTGCCATAAGGCATCCGCAACCCGTATTGACTCTTTTTAAAGATTTCTGTTTGGATTTTGTCGTGACTTGGAGATTGAATGTATGTACCTCTGCCTTTTTCATATCAGGTACTTTCAGGATGTATTGATCTTCAATATCCAGATACACTGTACTTACACCCTCTCCGCCTTCAACTTTTATGCTCTTGTCGAATGCTTCCAAACGTTTCCATTTTCCAACGGGACACTCCTCTCCTTTTTGCGAACACTTTTTGTAAGTGAAGCAGGTACAGAGTTTACAGTTTCCTTCACCATCACTTTTCAGAGGAGCAATCTTGTTCAAAGCTTCTGCCACTGCACTCTTGAAAGTAGATGATTGATCAGGATTTTCTACACTATTGTTTGTATTGTATTCACATCCGTCACAGATAGCCTTTCTCTCTTTGTACCACTCTTGCTCTTCTGGTGGTTTCTCCGTGTAGGCGTTGTATATTCTACTTATTTTGTTGTTCATTGTATATTTTATTTTGAAACTTTTCTAATTCACTGTGAGTCATACCCATTCTGAAATACATCCGGTTTATTCTTGGAGTTTTCAAGACTTTTATTCTGAGGTAGGCTTGAGTGAAGATTAATGAACTCATAACCTTCATCTTGTTCACCAACCTTCTGTATCGGTTATTGTCCTGATATCTGCTATGCCTTTTGACATTGTGTGAAAGCATATTCTGATTGCAGTACATATATCCTAGATCTGGACTTAGCTGGATTTTGAAAATATCTTCCGAATCCTGCATCTGAATCAGTCTTTTTACTATGTAGGTGGTGTTCTCCTGAATTATTTCCAGAGGAATCCCTAGTCGTTCAGAAAGTTTCTTGTCAATGTCCTTTTTTGTTGCTAGACTCTTCTCAGCTTTTGTGTCCATCTGAAAGATTCATTTTAATGCAGAATTGACCCTCTTTAACTCCACTCTGCTCCCTACCATTCAAAAACAAATAATATTGCCTCAGAAGCTTTAATTCCATGCAAAATTCGTTTTCTGATTCCTTCATCTCGCCTTTTTTCAGCAGTTTTAAATCTCTCAAGGATTTATTTGCTGAATTTACGTCTGCTTCATCAGTTTTTGCCAGAAGTTTGTATACGTCTTTCCCTTTCTTGAAATCCTTTCCATCACCAAAGCGGATGTATATGGCAAGCATTGTAATATGTTTTTTGCTTGGAAGCTTTCTGAGGTCGCCTTTGAGAAACTTGTAAAAACACTGTGTGTAAACCATTTTCTCCACCCAATCATCCTCGCTATTACTCTTGATAGGTAAGAATAATATGTCTTGTGCAGGTTTATCCATGAGACAAAAGTACAATAAACATTTGAATTTAACAAGTACTTTAACATATTATTAACATTTTAATTTAAAATATATTTGTATGGTTCAAAATTTCTACGTATCTTTGCGCGTGAATAAGGATTTTTTCGCGGAAAAACAAACAAAAAATGGAAAGAAACGACACATTGGGATTATTAGAATTTAAAAATGAGTTAATTTTTGAAGCAGATTTAAGTGATTCGTTTATAGAAAATAATGAAGATTTTCTCAACCGGATAGCCTACGAGTATTATCACAACTATACTTTCCGTCTATATCCAATCAGGCACTATGGAGAGATGCTTACAATCCTCATTGAAGTCTCTACGGATAATGAAATCTGTTTTAATTGCTAATTTGTTTTTATATTAGAGAATAATTTACTACTTTTGTGCTTCGTAAAGTTTTAGTTGGTAATAGCCGATTGATTGAAACTTTGAAAGATATTTAAGAACAATCCCCTTTATTAATTTAATTTTCCGTCGGCTATTTTAGGAAAGTTACTTTATTAGAGGGGATTTTTATGTTTTTATGTTTCAGATTATTGAAAATTGGGAAAAAAGAAAAGTAATAGATTCAATTTCTATTGAGGGTTTGGTGGAGAGGGTGAGAAACCCCAGTAAGGACTTCCTTGAAAAAGTGGAAGAGATAAGAAAATATCCACGTAAGTCAAAACAATACGAAAATATAAAGAAAACGCTTCCTTGCTTTACTACAGCATTTAATTTTAATGGTTACATTTCAAATAAGAATTTAGGGAAGGCTACAGGGTATTTATATCTTGACATTGACAATGTAGATGAAATTAAACTAGATCACCCTTCTGTGGTTTTCTACTGTAAGTCTATCTCAGGCAAGGGGTACAGCATTATTGTCGGAGTTAAGGGAGTGACACCAGAGAACATAAAAGAAGCTACGAGAGCAGTAGCCCAAGAGTTGGACATAGAGTTGGATGAAGGGGCAATATCCAAAGATAGACTAACTATACTTAGCTATGATGTCAATTCGTATTATAATCCAGATCACACCTATCTATACTATTCAAATAATGAAGTAAATTGTACCCCCAATAGTAACATAACATTACTTACTTATATTAGTAACGACTATAAAGGGTACAAAATTAGGAAAAATAACCTCTCTGATATTACAGAAAAGATTGATTTCAAGGGTGAACTTTTTAAGAAATTTGAAGGTGATAAGGTAGGATATACAACCTTAACTACACCATTCAATGAAGTTAAGGAAGGTAAGAGGAATTGTACCATGAATACGATATGTTATCTTATGAAAGGATTAAATACAGACCTAGATAAACAATCTACTTTGTCATACTTACAATCTATAAATTCTGCCAAGTTCTTCCCACCTCTTGAAGATAATGAACTTCAGGCAATAATTGATTCAATATTTAAAATAGAATCCATTGTACTTTATCCGAATACGTTTAGGACGTATCTGTACAATCCTGACTACTCTTTGACCACTAAAGAAAAAAGGTCTCTTACTATGAAAGCCATACATAAGGAACGAAGGGATAAAACTTCTTCAGAGATAGAGGCTTGTATTGATGCTTGGGATTTTTCATTAGGGAAAATAACACATAGAAAGTTAGTAACTATAAGTAAGAAAAATAAAAAAACTATTGCTAGGTATTATCCTCAATTAAAACAAAAAATTAACATATTAAACTTGTCACAGTCAAATAAATAGACTAATTTTACCAAAAATATTAAATATGATAATAACGACACCAATTTATTTTGTTACAATTAAGGGGGATTATAAAGAACAAGCTACTAAGAGGGGTAAGACAATTATCGCTAGTTATGAACCTCACATTGACAGCACCTATATTGTATCAGAAGCAGATGTTGTAGATATTTCTGATTATGTTGTTTCTTATTACAAATCAATGCACAAAAATATCAGAAAAAGAGATATGACTATAATTCATTCTCTAGAAGGGATTAATTTTATTTCATTAAACGCAAATTAATATGGGACGAGCAACAGAAGCGTTAGCCTATTTAAATTCATCCACTGAGGATTGGCAAAAAGGAAGAATAAGCAATCAAAGGTTATCAAGTTTCACAATTACAGAAGAATCAAAACTTGTAAGACGTTGGTATAGATATGGCGAAAATAAGTCTTTTGCGGACTACTTGAAAATGGTTGAGAAAAACGAAGGAATCAAGGTAAGTAATTATTGTTTTGATTCACTTATTTCTGCGAAAAATGATTAAAATCATAGAAAATGGAAGTCTATTTGAATCTGAATGCCAAACCTTAGTCAATACAGTAAATTGCATTGGTGTCATGGGCAAAGGTATTGCTTTGGAATTTAAGAACAGATATCCGTCAATGTTCAAGGAATATAGGATACTCTGTAATCAGAAAAAACTTGACATAGGAAAACTCTGGATTTATAAAGCACAGGATAAATGGATTTTAAATTTTCCTACAAAATATGATTGGAGAATGCCTAGCAGGAATGAGTACTTGGAGAGAGGTTTACAGAAGTTCTTAGACACTTATAAATCTAAAGGTATAGCTTCTATTGCTTTCCCCCTTTTGGGCGCGAGTAATGGAGGAATTGACCCAGAGGTATCATTAGGAATTATGAAGTCATATTTAGATAAGTGTGATATTCCAGTGGAAATATATTTAAATAAAAAGAGATGAGGTTCAAAAAGATTAGGCACTTCTTTCAGTTTTTTAGGTTTAAGCTGGATATGAGGAAGTCAGAGAACGAAGCTTTAAGGTGGGCAAAAGGTACATCGTATGATTTGACGCGACAAGAAAAGAAAGAATTCAGAAATAAAGTGACTTGGAACAGCTACAAGCAGAGAAATACATATTGGTATGTAAAGAATGGTAATATAGTTATGGAGTATCTTTATGATAAGCCAACAATACCTATTGCAGAAGAGTGTGAAATAAAAGCTACTGAGATTGAAGAAATGTATGAGGTACATATGGAGGAATTTCAGCAAAAAAGACTGAAAAACAAGGAAAAATAACAAAAAACTAACACTACACCTAAAACAAAAACGTTATCTTTGTAACCTATGAGAAATATATTCACAACACTAAACGAACAGACAGGAAAAATGAATTTCTATACATCTAATGATGAAAATGTAGAAGATTTCTTTCAGTTTGTTTCTGAAGATTTGAAGCCTAGCAAGATTGAACTCGTTGAATGTTTACAACAGTTGACAGGAAAATGGCATAGGTTTTCAAGTAGGATACCTTTAGAAGCCTATTCAGAATTGAGTTTGCTTGACTCTCCAAAAATAAAAAATATGGATCTGATTCACGCTAAACACAGGAATGGAGGAGGTCAGATTTGGCTGGGGTATTGGAATGATGGTGTGATGGGATGATTAGAAAATACTCCAAGAAAGGTTTAGAGAAGAGAAAAGCCGAACGAGAAGGTTTTCCAGAGTTCTTCCAGAAGCACATAGAGATAGCTAGAAATTCATATTGCGAAGAATGTGGTCAAAGACTTACAGGAGATGTTTCTGAGATCGCACACTGCCTTCCTAAGTCTTATTTCAAATCAGTTAGTACTTCAGATCTGAATGTTTTGTACCTTTGTGGTAGATTTTCTGCAAATCAGTGCCATTCGAATTACGATAACGGCGCGGTAGAAAAAGTGAAACAAATGAAAATCTACCCAAAAGTAAAAGAAATCTTTCAACAACTGAAACCAGAAATAACAGAAACAATCAATTACAAAGTTTATCAAAAATACGAAGATTAAGATATGTCTACATTAGAAGAAGTATTAAAGAAATTGAATAAAGGAAAAGCAGAACAAGATCAAGTAAAGAAGGTATCAGAGATTGATACGCTAAATTTGGATTTTTGTTCTTCGGGTAGTGCATACCTAGACTTGTACATGAATCACTCAGTGATTCCTTTAGGTGCAATGACATTGCTCACAGGCTGGGAGGGAAGCGGAAAGAGTAGTATTGCTTTGATTGTAGCTAAACAGTTGCAAGATCAGACAGGAAAAACTATTGTGGTTTTGGATGGAGAGCAAACTATTACAGACAGTCATGTAGAAAGATTCGGATTAGACAAAGAGAGACTTATTGTTTACAAGGATTCTGTATTGGAGAATATGCTTGATACCGCAGAAGCTTTTTCTCAAAGTGAAGAAGTGGGTGGAATTGTTATTGATTCTATTAAAGCCTTTTATTCAGCTTCTGTTGAAGCTAAATCAGCTGAGGATTTCCATATAGGTCTCGAAGCCAAGAAACTAGGCACAAGGCTTCCGATTATAAACGCAAATTGCGCTCGAAGAAAGACTGCATTAATCGTATTAAATCAATGGAGAGAGAATCCGGGAGTGATGCACGGAGATACGAAGGTATTGCCTGGTGGACAGTTCAATAAGTATATGCCCTTCACACACCTCGATTTTACCAAAAAAGACTTGATTAGAGACGAGAAGAAGAATGTCATAGGGCATAAGCTAGATGTAAGAATTAAGAAGAGTAAGGGAGGCGCATTTGACAAAAAAGAAGTTGTAACTCTAAACTTTTATTATGAAGGTGGGTTCAACGAAATTGACGAGTATTCTCAAATCTTTTGCGAATTAGGTATTGGAAAAGTGGGAGGTGCAGGATGGATTACATTTCCTGTGAAAAATGGTGAAGAAAAGAAAGTACAAGGAACTGATAAACTAGCTGAATTTCTCAAAGAGAATCCTGAAGATTTCCAATTCCTAAAAGATCAACTATGAGACCTCTAGAAGATATAATCACTGAATTTGAAGAACAAAGATTAAATCTAAAAGCTTTTACTTCAAATGGAGATAACAATAAAGATACCCTTATAGAATTCCAACATAGATTTCTTGAATTAAAGTCAGATTTAAGGTATTGGCATGTTAAGATGGTAGGAGCCTCTGATAAGCGAGGGGAT